>Ga0255042_10000003_pt1 | contig 20151 bp, 19 predicted proteins | sample BC1_12_5_MG_FD_183008 | JGI IMG/M metagenome (GOLD analysis project Ga0255042, IMG submission 183008) | Seawater microbial communities from Strait of Georgia, British Columbia, Canada - BC1_12_5 | ecosystem: Environmental > Aquatic > Marine > Strait | place: Canada: British Columbia | collected...
CCATGAAGATTGGTGTGCCACCGGGCAACCGTCCCGCGGTACCGCGGGATTGGACCCGAGGCGTACTTGAACAGTACGTCGCAGGGTCCGACACCCGAGGACGCACGGAAGGACACCCATATCCGCGGTCGTAGTAGGCCATTCATGAAATATGCGGGCTAGAGGATACCCAACTCCATGGACTGCTGTTTCCTGTTTTCGTAGGGTTTCCAGAGCAGATTAATGTCCGCTTTTTGAGAACCAGGTGTGAACTGGATTGAAGTTTTTATTTCTTCTCTGCCAGGCGCTTGATCTTTCTCCCATAGTGTGCAGCTATTATGTCGCGGAGATACTGGCGGTCGGCAGGAGAAATGCTGGTGAACCGGAGGCCCACCCCACATGGAGGCCTGTCTTCTTCGGAGCAAAGGGGATTTGACCAGGCCACCTCGGCAGAAATATTCAGAGAGTTACGATTGGGTGCCATGACAAATACCCTGAGCTTCTCTTTCGGACGTAGCTGGGCCCGACAGAGAATAAATGCCCCACTGGCACCGATATTTTTTGTCTCTGCTACTGTGGCACCTTGAGAGGTCAAAAGGACAACAGGCCAACTAACTTCGACTCTGGAATGCGACCTTTTTTCTGATACCGCTGGGGTATTCAAAAACATACCTCCAACTGTTCAGCTTTATAGACTCCACCCGGCTCTCCAACAGACCCGAGCTGCTTTAGTTCCGCACCAACAGCCACTTAACGAGGACAGAGGCTTGGTTCGAAGGATGACCAGTGCAAATGCTGTGCCTGTTAGAAAGCTGTCGGCTGGCCATGGCTCGTCGACAGCTTTCCGACGAGACTAGAGGTCGAGTGTGAAAGGGATTTGATCATACTCGTCTCGCCCGTCTCGCCATCCATTTTTCACCGTGACTGGTATGATGCTATGGGCTAAAGTTGAAGAAAGAGGTGGAAGAACTCTTTCATCTGCAGGACAGTGGGGAGAGAATCGCCAATGCTGCCGTATCTTGAAACGTTACTTGCAAAATCCTTCGAGGTCATTCCAGGTGAGTCTTACAACCAGTACCGGCTCGATGTAGCCGAGCAAATCGGTGCGATTCACTTGTTTTATGAAGTCCCTCTTATGGAAGAAAAGCCGTGGCGGTTCCTCAGGGATCGGGTTTATCCCTTGTTCGCCCGTTACATCAAGGCCAAGCTCTACGATCCGGCCACAGCCCACGGAGTAGTGGTAGCCATCTTCCACACGGATAGATGTTATCTGTTAAAGGGAGAGGATTTTCTCAAAGCCTACCGTGAAATGGAAGGTCTCGATACGGCAGCATTCTTGGAAAAGGTGCAGCAGTGGCTGGCCGCCTGATTCCAGCATCCTATGGTCTCGGGGCTGTTCGCTAACTCTATAATCTCCAGCCCCAAAACTGAAGAAATCCGGCGAAATCAGACATGTCCGATGCCTTTCTGTTCCATGGTTTCAGGCTGGTATAGAAGGGGTTTTCGTACTTATCATTGTCACCATAGACTTTGTCCGTTCCCACAAAGAAGTCCCAAGAAATCAAGCTCAACAAAATTGTTTCCCAGAATTTCATCGAACGCTTCACATGGCCTTTCTGTGGTCCATAGTCGTAATAGAAGCTGGTAGTCTTACCGTCCAGAGGAATCCTCTCCAGATCACTCACTGGCTCCAGCGGCGCCTGAACAGCAAAAAATCTTCCTGGCTGTGATACGTCCGCTAGGTCAACTATGTCCAGATCCATGATCCTGTGTACGCCTGGTCTCAAATGTACAAGCAGCTTAGGGTATTCTTTTTTTTCGTAGTCCAGGATAGAAGGCAGTTGCTCCCCATAAACATCGAGAGGCATATCTTTCCAATCCTCGGGTAAATAATTCCGGGGTAGGTAGGTTGTAGGTACGATTGCAGCATAGCAGCCGCACGTGCCTACAGTAGAGATCAGAACTGGTCGCTGTTGGGAATCCAAGGTTATGACAACTATGACACCCACGTTATTGCCGCTGGTAAGGTTAAAAGGGATTATGCTGAAGGGCACCTTGGGAAAGTGGATCCGGTAGATCAGATTAGTGTATCTGCCGTTTTCTGCAGAAAATTCTTGTTCCATATAATAGATCACCGGTTTTGTGGCATCCACGTAGATCGTCTCTTCGCCATTTTCATCAAACCTCGCCGCCGGTCGACCAATGCGATTGTACTCTCTCTGGTAATCGTAGGTTAAAAAGACAGGAGCATATCTATTCAGGTCCTCACCTTCTTCTCCATCGGCTAGGTAGATTGTATGAACCTTCTCCGGGGGTAATTTCTGATGGTGAGCACATCCAGAAACAGTTATGGCCAGAGCAATGAAAAAAACTCTCACAGCAATCATTTTCCACTTCTCCCAAGAACCGCTCATTTCAGTTATCCCGTCAATATAATCATTTTTTCGTCGAACACACGAGATCCCTGATCAGGTGAGCATTTTGCGCTGGTCTTCCGGGCATAATTATTATAGGTTATCGCCTGTTTCTTTCGTCACTTGGGAGTCGGTTTCAAGAAAGCGTTATTACCGCAACACGAATAAAAACTAACGATGTCATAAAAAGTCGATAAATTGAGTGTGATAGGAGCGAGGTTTGATCGGAACCATAGTGAATACCGGAGCCGTCTTGGCGGGTAGTGCAGTTGGGATTTCTGCCGGCAAACGCTTGCCTGAGAGGATAAAGACCATTCTCATGCAAGCTCTTGGTCTCTCGGTGCTACTTATCGGGTTGAAAATGGCACTTTCCGGTGAAAAAATGATAGCCCCCATCGGCTATCTTTTGCTCGGTGGCATCACCGGAGAGGTCCTTCGCATAGAGGAACGCATTGAAAGAGTAGGGGAATGGCTAAAAACACGATCAGGTGCAAACTCTTCCACTTTTGTACAGGGTTTTGTCTCCGCCTCGCTGCTCTACCTTGTTGGGGCCATGATGATTGTTGGTTCCATACAAGACGGCACTGCAGGAGATCCTAGTACCCTCTACGTCAAATCTCTCTTGGATGGCGTTGCCTCAGTAGCTCTGGCATCTACTTTCGGCCTGGGAGTTGCCTTTTCTGCGCTTTCCGTCTTCGTGGTGCAAGGCTCCATAACACTCCTGGCCTCACAACTGTTATTTCTTCAAAGCCCCGAAGTTCTGAACGCCGTAACGGCGACGGGTGGACTGCTCATTCTGGGCATAGGTATCAACCTTTTGGAGCTCAAGACCATCCGAACCGGAAATCTCTTGCCGGCCCTTGCCTATGCAATACTCGGGGCTCTAATTCTCGGGTAGCGACAAGAACCACCAAGATCACGAAGGTCACAAAAAAACCTAAAATCACACTCTAAAAAAATCCTTCGTGTTCTTTGTGTCCTTTGTGGTTTAATCCTATCATCCATCCAACCATCCAAGGGGGTTGCAATGATAAGGGATCTGATAGAAAAGACTAGAAGTTATCGACGATTTCACCAGGACCACACCATCGAACTCGAGACTTTAAAGGAGTTGGTGGACCTGGCGAGACTATCGGCAGCGGCAGGCAATCTACAACCACTCAAATATATGCTCTCCAATGAACCCGAAAGAAATGACACAATATTTAAAAATCTTGCCTGGGCCGGCTACCTCAAGGACTGGCCCGGCCCAAGCGAAGGCGAGCGGCCCTCAGCTTACATCATTGTGCTGGGAGATACCCGCATATGCAAGTCCTTCGGTTGTGACCACGGAATAGCGTGTCAGAACATCCTACTGGGTGCGGTTGAAAAAGGCTTGGGTGGCTGCATGATAGGTTCAGTGAACCGAGAAAGACTCAGAAAAAACCTCAACATCCTTAATCATTTCGAGATACTTCTGGTTGTAGCGCTGGGCAAGCCCAAAGAGACTGTTGTTCTCGAAACTGTGGGACCGGAGGGTGACATCAAGTACTGGCGCGATAGTGAGGAGCTGCACCACGTGCCCAAGAGAAGGCTAGAAGACATTATTGTGGCATAGGGCATAGAGCATAGAGTTAGCTGTCCTCTGACCTCTGACCTCTGACTTCTGACTTCTAATCTCGCAGCCTATCTGTTCATGCAAGAATGACCTAACCTTTCTCACCCACTAGCCATTCCTGCTGCTAACTGTTAAACTTCTGCTCACCATTTTGTACAAGTACCTTCTGGCGTTTTTGCAGGTTTCATCTCAGGGGCCAACAGTAAACAGAGCCCGACATCCACAAATCTTTGCAACGGATCGGACCGGCTGTATGCTATACGATTTCCACATTCATACCCGTGAGTACTCGGACTGCTCCATAAGTTCCGCGGAGGAAATGTGTCTCAAAGCTGTTGAGGCGGGACTATCTGGAATAGCTTTGACCGAGCACGACGTCTGGTGGCCTCTGACTGACATAGAGGAACTGCAGCTCAGGTTTCCACAGCTAACCATCATGCGAGGAATCGAGTACTCCTGCCCGGAGGGACACTTCCTGGCCTTCCTGCCCGATCCTGGAAATGGGAACCTTTCTGGCTGGCGCTCTGTGGTAGATCTAATCCCGCTTGTGCGCCATCTTGGCGGCATCGTCATCTGGGCCCATCCTTTTCGCTTTGATAAAACCCGGCCATCCTGGTTGAAACATGTAAGACCCGATGGTATGGAGGTGGCCAGCAGTAACATGCACGCCCAGGCTGAAATCAGGGCAAGAAAGGTCGCCGCTGATAGGGGAATCATGACTTTTTGCAACAGCGATGCTCATCATGCCTCCCTTCTGGGGAATTACGGCAACGAGTTGGACTTTTCTTTGACCAGCGTTGAAGACTTCATCACCTATGTCCGCAAGCAAGAACACGGAGACGGTATCAGGCGAGCATCTCCGGTGGGAGCGGCTTTCTAGGCGCAATGCACTGCAGCCCGATTGTTCATCACGGTGGAAATCGGATGGCTCGAACGGTTAGCAAGACTGAAACCTGGGTTGGCTATGCCATTCTACTTGTTCTGGCGGTCATCGCCGGGGGGATCTTCCTCAAACAGTCCCGGTACGAACAATCAATCCTCAAGCCTGGCGCACTGCAAACAGAAAGTCCTTCTCAAGCGTCTTCTCTCACCAGTTCTCCACGGGACCTTATCCAGTTCGTCCCGGATGGGCTGACCCCGCTTACTCCCCCCGAAGTCTTTGGGCCTGAAAACCTCTCCGACAAGATTAACGGTAAGGCTGAGCTTTATCTCTCAGCCGGATTCGTCAATCTTGCCAGTCAGCGTTTTGCCACAAGAGATGAACCTGGGGTCTGGATGGAAACGTTTGTTTATGACATGGGATCCATCCGTGGTTCTTTCGCCGTTTACAGTTTGCAGCGCCGATTTGAGGCCGAAAAACTGGACTTGAGCGCATTTTCGTACAAGACGGAAAACGCGCTCTTTCTTGTTCACGGTTCCTATTACCTTGAGATAATTTCTTCGGTTCCCCAGGAGAGGATGACGGAACTGATGCTGTCTTTCGGGAGAAATTTTATCCGCCAAACTTCAGTAAGCCGCGAAAGAATAACAGAGCTGGCATTATTTCCAGTACAGCATCTCGACGAAGACAGTATCGCACTTCTATCTTCCGATGGTTTCGGCTTTGAAAGGTTCGATTCAATTTTCACGGCCCAATATGTTATGGCAGACACAGAGCTCACCGCCTTTCTATCTCAGCGAAAAAGCCAGACCGAGGCCGCCGAACTCGTGACAGCTTACACCTCTTTTCTTCTGGCCAACGGTGGCGCTGAGGTAAGAACCAGCATGGACATCCCCGGAGCCAAACTTGTGGAAATTATGGACACTTTCGAACTGGTTTTTAGTAAAGGTGTTATGCTGGCGGGTGTCCACGGTGCAGAAGATAGAAAGACTGCTGAGGAACTTGCTTTTATGTTGAAACAAAACCTGGCGGGGGCTGGCCAGTGAACCAAGAGCAGGAGAACAACAAGACAAACAGGAGAGATTTCCTCCTGCGCCTGGTCAAGGGAACCATTTCCATTGCCACTGCTTGCTCCCTGAGTTATTGGCTTTATGACAGCAACGGTCCCGCCGCGCTCCCGAATCAAAAAGATCTGGTGACACTGCCCGATTTCTCCATCCCTGACCTTAAAGGTAGGATGAGCATCATAACCGGCCCTGACCGCATAAAGACTCTCAGTAGAGCGCTCAAGGGGGTCGGCGGCATAGAAACCTTTATTGAAAAAGGTGACCGGGTGCTGCTCAAAGTGAACGCTGCCTTTGCAACCCCTCCAATCCTCTCGGCAACAACCAATCCACAATTGACCGCTGAAGTAGTCCGTCTGTGTTACAGGGCTGGTGCATCTTCTGTGGTGGTCACCGACAACCCAATAAATGATCCGGCAAGCTGTTTTTCCCTTACCGGCATTGCCGAAGCGGCCCGTTCGCAGGGGGCAAAAGTCTTGCTGCCCAGGGCACGCCTTTTCCAACCTACTACGGTTCCAAACGGAACCCTGATAAGAAACTGGCCAATCCTCTGGGAGCCATTTCTGGGAACAAACAAGGTGATCGGCATCGCTCCGGTCAAGGATCACCACCGTAGCGGTGCTTCCATGACCATGAAGAACTGGTATGGCCTTTTGGGCGGGCGACGCAACATTTTTCATCAAGATATCAATACTATCATTACAGAATTGGCCATGTTGGTAAAACCCACTCTGGTCATCCTCGACGGCACAACAACCATGATTGCCAATGGCCCCACCGGTGGATCATTGGCTGATTTGAAACAGACAAACACCATGATCGTCAGTACCGACCAGGTGGCGGCTGACGCCTTCGGCGCGACCCTGCTGGGAAAGACCGTAGCGGAACTTCCCTATATCGTTAAAGCAGAAGCAGCGGGGCTGGGCACGGCAGATTACGAATCACTCAGTCCAGGACGTGTGAACCTGTCATAGAACCCTACCAGCTGGCAGCGAGCAGATAGCAGACGGAGGGAGGCAGGCAGCGAACAGAAGGTCGCCGCAGAGGTCAGAGGTCAGACAACAGGGGTAACACTCTCCCACATTGAAAAACTTCTGTGGGAGCGGCTTTCCAGCCGCGACATCACTACTCTAACGATTTTAATGATTTCAACGACTTCAACGATTTGAACGATTGAACAATGCGAATTGTAACGGTCAGACGCATATCTCAAGTCTTCTTCTTCCTGCTGTTTATCTGGTTCTGCATTGTCACAACTATAGGGGTGCAGTGGTGGCAACTGCGGGGCTGGCCGGTCAACTGGTTCCTTCAACTTGATCCCCTGGTCGCAGTGGCTAGCATGCTCAGCACCCAGTCGCTCTACCGGGGTCTTTTGTGGGCGCTGGTGACCGTGGCTCTGACCATACTTCTGGGTAGATTCTTTTGCAGTTGGGTATGTCCTTTTGGCACCTTGCACCATTTCGTCGGCTATCTAAGTAAACGCAGAAAAAGGATCTCAGCGAAAATTGCCCTCAACCAATACCACCCCGGCCAGTCCATCAAATACTACCTTCTCATATTCTTGCTCACAGCGGCTGCCTCCAGCCTGCTTGGTCGTCTGTTCAGAATTGTGCCCAACAGACCCAAGCTCTCTATGGTGGTCGCGATAATTGTTTTAACAGGTCTGGCATTGCTCTCCTTGCTCAAAGTCGTGCCCAACCCAAAGAAAGCCATGACCATTCTATTCTCCCTTATCGGGCTTTGGCTGGGACTCGGTCTGATACTCCCGGCCGAAAACCTGATTGTCGCCTCCCTGCAAACCGGCCTCCTGGACCCAATTCCTCTGTTCCATCGATCAATAAACCTTACTCTTTTGCCTCTTGCAGAGAGGCTTTCAGCTAGCCAGCGTTACTACCAAGGCAGCTTGTTGATCGGCGCCCTTTTTCTCACAACGGTTTTTTTGAATTTTAAGGTTCCTCGCTTTTACTGCAGATTCATATGTCCGCTGGGAGCCCTTTTTGGTGTCCTCGGGACGTTTTCGCTCTGGAGAATAGGAAAAAGTGGGGATAAATGCAGCCAGTGCCAGCTCTGTGACACCGATTGCGAGGGGGCCTGTCAACCAACCGACAAGATCCGCCTAAGCGAATGTGTGCTCTGCATGAACTGTTTGGAAAGTTGTCAAGATGGTATCGTCAGTTACCGCACTGCTCCTTCTGAAGCCGGAGAGATAACCCTGCCAGATCTTTCCCGCCGGGGCTTTTTGGCCTCCTTTCTCTCAGGGGCAATGGCCATTCCAGTAGTGCGTCTGAGTGGTTTGGTAGGTCCCAACTTTCCCCCCTCAGTTATTCGTCCTCCTGGCGCCCTAGCCGATCCTGATTTCCTGGCCCGATGTCTCAAATGTGGCCAATGTATGCGAATTTGTCCAACCAATATCATTCACCCCGCTGGACTGGAGAGCGGCCTAGAGGGGTTGTGGTCTCCTATCTTGAACTTCCGAATCGGCACCAGCGGCTGCCAACTTAACTGTATTGCCTGCTCACACATCTGTCCCACCGCGGCGATCAGGCCTATCACCCTGGAAGAGAAACTTGGTCGAAAAGAATACGCCCAGGCAGGTCCTATCCGATTGGGAACGGCTTTTGTTGATAGGGGTCGCTGTCTGCCCTGGGCCATGGACAGGCCATGTATTGTCTGCCAGGAGAACTGCCCGGTGAGCCCAAAGGCAATCTTTACCCGAGAACACTACAGCACGATCAGAGGTGGTGTTCTTACCATTCTGAAAGCTGATAAGCAAACTCTGGAATTTGCTGAGAGCGATCTACAGCCGGACCAATTCTCCACAGGTGACTATTACATCAAGACGGCTGATCGGCATGGAAAACAGCTTTTTCGAATTTCTGCAAACACCAGCGACAGCGTGACCATCGCCGATAATAGGCCTTTGTATAGAGAACCTGGAAGTAAGGTTGAAATTCAAGTGAGGCTCCAACTCCCCCATGTGGATCTGAACCTTTGTATCGGCTGCGGTATTTGCGAACATGAGTGTCCAGTTAGTGGCAAGAGAGCCATAAGGGTCACAGCAGAGAATGAATCCAGAAGCCCGGGCAGATCTCTGTTACTGAGAAGTAGCTAGATCAGGGCGCAGCTGGCAGTAATCAGAGGTCAGAGATCAGACGTCAGAGGTCAGAGGTCACGGGTAAAGCTGATCTCTGATTTCCGACTTCTGACCTCTGTGATAGACGACTTCAACGGTTTTAACGATTTGACTAATTGACCAATCTACAATATGCGCGATGGAGGAATAATACATGTCCAAGAAAAGAAGTTACCTCTCGCGGCGCGATTTTCTCAAAACAGCCGGGGCGGCTGCCGCAGGCTCTCTTTTGGGCGCAAGCGAAACAGTGGGTAAGATCAGTGAAAGCTCCGGCACAGAGCTCGCAGTGGTCCCCACCAGGACTTTCGGCAAAACGGGAGCACGCGTCTCAATCCTCTCTCTGGGTGGCATGTTTGATATTCCTTCCAATCAGCTGCTGCTCAGACAAGCCGTAAAATGGGGCGTTACCTACTGGGATACCGCTGATTGTTACGAGGGCGGGAGAAGCGAGAGAGGGGTCGGCAAGTTTTTTGGCAAATACCCAGAAACCCGCAAGAAGATATTTCTGGTCACAAAATCTGATGCAAGAGATCCGGGGGGGATGACTAGATTGCTCAACAGATCCCTGGAAAGAATGAAAACAGACTATGTGGATCTCTACTTCGTCCATGGAATTAGCTCCATTGACGAGCTCGATGATGACACCAGAGCTTGGGCCAAGAAGGCCAAGGCCGAGGCGAAGATCAAATTCTTCGGTTTTAGCACGCACAGTAATATGGAAGAATGTATGCTGGAAGCGGCCAAACTGAGTTGGATCGACGGCATCATGATGACCTACAATTACAGGCTCATGAGCAAGAGCAAAATGCAAGAGGCGGTAGCGGCTTGCACCGAAGCTGGCATCGGCTTAACTGCCATGAAAACCCAGGGGGGTTGGTCTTCTGGCTCTTCCAGTGCAGCCAAACTAGTAGATAGTTTTATCCAAAAGGGATTCACGGATAAGCAGGCCAGACTCAAGGCTGTCTGGGAAAATCCCAACATAGCCAGCGTATGTTCACAGATGCCGAATCTTACCATCCTGATGTCCAACGTTGCGGCCGCAATGGGCAGAACGAGTCTTTCTGCTAGGGATCTGCACCTTCTGGATCAGTACGCCCGGGAGACCGCCTCTAACTACTGCGCGGGCTGCAGCAACATTTGCCAAACTGCGTTGGCCGAAGATATTCCAGTTGCTGATGTCATGCGCTATTTGATGTACCATCAAAGCTATGATGATTACGATCGCGCCAGGTCTTTATATGCCAGACTCTCACCTGATATCCGTGAGCGAATTGGAAATATCGACTATTCCCTGGCCGAAAATAGATGCCCGCAGGGAATTCCTATTGGCAAGGCAATGAGAAAGGCTCAGAAATTATTAGCTTAGCCCATATGCGGGCTGGAATACCATGATTATCGAACCTAAAATTCGCAATAATATTTGCGTGACCGCACATCCTTTGGGTTGTGCGGCTCAGGTTAGGGCTCAGATCAACTATGTAAAGGCTGGCGACAGAATTGAAAGTCCGAAGAGAGTTCTCGTGATTGGCGCTTCAAACGGCTACGGCCTTGCCGCCCGAATAGTTTCCACCTTCAGTTCAACCGCTTCTACCATCGGTGTTGCCTATGAGAGACCTGGGACAAAATCAAGAACAGGTACTGCGGGTTGGTACAACATTGAATCCTTTAAGAAAGAAGCGGAGACAGAAGGCTACCAGGCGTGGAACATAAACGGAGATGCTTTCTCACAAGAGATTAAAGCACAGGTTTTGGACATTATCAGAGAAAACCTCGGAGAGGTTGATTTTCTCGTCTACAGTATTGCTGCACCAAGGAGAATGGATCCTCACACAGGGGAACTCTATTCAACTGTCATCAAGCCCATCGGAAATAAGCTAACCTCCAAGACGGTAGATTTCCTCAACGGCCAGGTAAATGAAATAACCGCGGAGCCGGCAACAGAGGAGGAGATTGCCCATACAGTAAAAGTCATGGGCGGGGAGGATTGGAGACTCTGGGTTGAAATGCTCCAGAACGGCGGCGTACTGGCGGAGAACTTCCTCACCATTTCTTTTTCCTATATTGGTCCAGATTTTACCAAAGCTATCTATCGGGATGGGACAATTGGCAAGGCCAAAGAGGATTTGGAAAACAGCGCCGATCAGATCAATAAGGTTCTGGCACCACTTGGGGGTAAGGCTATCATTAGTGTCAACAAAGCACTGGTAACAAGGGCCAGCGCAGTAATACCGGCGGTTCCCCTCTACATATCCCTTTTATACAAGGTTATGAAAGAAAAGAACCTGCACGAGGGCTGCATACAGCAGATCTACCGACTTTATCACGATTTTCTTTTTACAGACAGCCCTCCCACATTAGACGACAAGGGCAGAATCCGCATGGACGATTGGGAAATGCGCCAGGATGTCCAGAGAAAAGTAGCCGAACTGTGGGAACAGGTGACAACGGAAAATTTGTCTCAGCTTGCAGATATTGACGGATTGCGCCAGGAGTTTCTCAGACATCACGGTTTCGGCATGCCTGGTGTAGAATACAGTCGGGATGTCGAGCCCGACATTTTCTAGAGCGATATGCTGAGACTCCTGTCTTCCCTTTGTTCCAACCAGCAACTTTGAATTTCCTGATATGAACTGGCTTTTAGGCTACATTACTCCTAGTGTCTTCTTGCGATCTTATTTGGAAAATGGCAAAGTGGAGACGGAGAAGCAAGTTCAGTTTATTCCATCTCCCGCTGGAGTATAGCACGCAAGCGTAAATGACATTATATACATAATGCCATATCTAAAATCCCCCCCGACCCCCCTTTAATAAAGGGGGGAGGGAGGATTGGCTAGGAGTAGATGAGATGTCAGAAAAAGTCAATACAAGTGATGTCAAGGATTTCCTGGAGGCTCTTGGACTCGACGAGGAACCAATGGGCATGTACTACTCCGATGGGGAACCCGAGAAGGGGATAGCGCCCAAATCTGGACTTCTACCCACCATAGAAATGGAGGCCCGAGGCGAAGTCGATTGGGGAGCGCTTTTTGGAAATTTCTCCTGTGTGATCGGTAATATCTGGCGTGCCCGCAAGAAAAAAACCGCAGCCTACTTTGACAAGGAGCGGTTCGGTTGTCTGGGCGGTGCCTTCTACCTGGGTTTTCTGAAACCCCAGTTAGATTTCATTACCTATTATGTCTCCACTGGCATACCTGACCAAATGGAAGGGGAGCACTACCTGGAATCTCCTGAGGTGACACGAGATTTTTTTAACACCATAGATCCACCCCCGGCCCCTGCACGCTATTGTGTGTTCGCTCCCGTTACTCAATTCAAGAAAGAAACCCCGCCGGAATTGGTGATATTTTTTGCGAGAGCGGAAGTAATTTCAGGTCTGAACCAGCTGGCCACATTTGTTACCAATGATTTCGAAGCCGTGTACTCGCCCTTTGGTGCCGGCTGTTCCAATATTGTCACTTGGCCTTTGCGATATCTGGCCCAGGGCAAACTCAAGGCGGTTTTAGGGGGTTGGGATCCTTCCGACCGAAAATTCCTCAAGACCGACGAAATTACCTTTACCGTCCCATTTGAAATGTTCCAACGTATGGTGAATCGTTGGCCTGAGTCCTTCCTTACGACAAAAACCTGGGCAATGGTTAGGAAGAAGATCAATCGCAGTCGAAAGGCGTGGGGGGAAGGGGAGGGATTGTAGATTTGAGATTGTCGATTGCAGAATGCAAATTGCAGAATCTTATGAGTTGCCCGTCTAAAAAGGGGAGCCCCCACCAGCGCACTCGGCTCTGATGGGGGCAGGGGCCATAAAACTAGAGCAAGACAAGGAGTTTTTGAACCACTGTTCTATTGACATAGGCAGGAATGATGCCAAGGAACATATAAGGCAATTTAACTCAATAAATACAATCAGTTAGAGGCGGCGATCTAAGGTGAATACGTTTTGTGAAATCACCAAATTTGGCGAAATGGACAAAGTCAGTTTGGCCCATAAGCCAAACTCCCTTTCCCACCCTAACCGTTTTCATAGAAGCCCTTGGGCTGCAGCTCTCTTGAGCTCACTCCTACCTGCAAAACCAGGTACTTTCTGATGTCAAAGCAGAGGTCACATTTGGACATGTATTCCCTGGAAGGTTCGAAGCCATATTTGCTGGCGGCGAGATCCCCAAAACCACCAATGCCTTCACGGAAAAGAGTGGTCAAGAAGGGATAATCGTTTTGGGAGAGAGCAGTGCCGACATGGTCACATCTTATGGCAAGACCAGAACAGAGTCCCGGGATATAGTTTCCATATAGGTCGCAGTGGAAGTGACTGACGTCCAGGAGTTCCCTGCATCCTCCCTTGTTTGCTGAAAGAGTGTCCTGGTAATTTTTCGTTCCATAAACTCTGGCAAAGGTCTTTAATGCTCTTCCACCAAAATGTATCCAATACCGCGAAGGAATCCTTGAGAGATAATTGTCCCCATATTTTTCTTCATACTCGGAAACCGTGTGAGTAGTCCGGTCGTCAAAAGCAGCAATCTCCGGATAGAATTCTGATATCCAGGGGAAAACGCTTATATTAGCCTCTCTGCAAGCTTCTATTACCCCTTTGACTTTATAAAAGGGTATGTGTTCGTTATGAAATGGACTCATGGATATGAGCAGAGTGGAAAGGCCCCTTTCTCTCAGAGAAGAGAGAGTCTCTATCGCAGACTCTCGTTCTTTGAACCAGGAAGAATTCGTCTCCACATACTCAATATTGATCTTCAAGGAGTGAACTGTTTCGACAACCATTTTCAGTCCAGTAAGGTTGAGAAACGGCTCCCCGCCGCCGATATGGACAGAGCGGCAGCCGAGGCTCTTGATCTTTTTTAAAACCTCTATCAGGGTCTCCCTGTCAATGTATTCCTTCTTCCACCGCGGACTGCAGTAATAGAGGCAATGACCACAGGCGGAGGTGCAGTAGTAATTGGTGATTATTCCTCCGGATTGAAGGTGCTTTATCTCAAAATCACTTTGTCGTCCAAACAACTAGATTTCCCCTTTTAGAAATCGCGGCTGGAAAGCCGCTCCCACAGCAGTAAGACACAAGGCGTAAGGCTCAAGGCGTAAGGCAATTTCCAGCATGCAAAATACAGTTATTAATTATAGGTTATAAGTTATTGGTTATTGGTTACAGGGTATATGTAATTCCGAAAAAATCCACCTTCCGCAATCCGCAATCCGAAATTATTTCCCTATGCTCTTTGCTCTATTCTGCCTTTTGCCACGGACGACGGACCACTGACTACTGACTATACGAGATCCAGTCCCCATTTTTTCAGAGCGGCCACGCCACCTTGAAGGTTACAGGTGTCGCCTATCCCCATTTGGTCCAGAGTTACTTGAGCCTCATAGGAACGCACGCCGGTGTTACAAATCAGCACGAGCTTCTTGTCTTTAGGCACTTCCGCAATTCTCAGCCGCAGTTCATCCTGAGGAATGCTTTTCCAATGATCCGAATACTTCTCAACAAAAGGTTCCGCATTCCCCCAGCCGCGGCAGTCCAAGAAAACCACGTCGCCTTTCTCTCTTTGTTTCCAAAGTTCATCGAAATCATCCACATCCACAACCCTGTTCTTCCCGGCCAAAATGTTCTCTGCTGTGTTTCCGAGAGCATTTAGAATATCCATAGCCGCGGAAAATGGTGGAGAATAGGCCAGTTCCAGGTTAGCTATATCTTCTGTGGTGGGGTTGTATTTAAGAATGGAGGCTACCGCATTGATCCGGCCAACCGTGCCGTCACCCATATTGCCCACGCCCTGGATCCCGAGTACCCTGCCGGTACCTCTTTCCACTACCATTTCTAAGGTCATAAGATCCTTTTCCGGGTAAAAATGAGCCCGGTCAAACTGGATTACCAGAGCACTAATGGCATCAAATCCTTCACTGCGTGCCACATCACTACTTAATCCAGCAGCGGCAACAGACAACTCAAACACTTTCACAACAAAACTTCCCACGGCACCGGGAAACTCACTATTCCCCCCGGCAAGATTGGCTCCAATGATTCGTCCCTGTCGGTTGGCCATGGAACCAAGGGGGTAGTAACCGGGCTTGCCGGTTATCAAATTGGTCACTTCCACGCAATCTCCACCTGCGTATATATCCGGATCGGACGTTTGCATTCTACTGTTCACCACGATGCCGCCCCTGAGCGAAACCTCCAAACCAGCAGCCCTGGCCAGGTCAGAATTAGGTTCAGCTCCCACCGCAACGATTACCATATCTGTTGCAATGATTCCCCCAGTGGTGATGGCTCGCTCCACCTTTTTGTTTCCCTCCAGACGCTCAACCCTGTCCTCCAGCTGAAAAGCGACTCCTTGCTCTTCCATGTGATGTTGGACAATCTTGGCCATGTTCTTACTGACCAAACCTGGGAGGAGCTGGTCGGTGATCTCCACCACCGTGGTCTCTATGCCCCACATATCAGTGAGAGCTTCTGCCATCTCCAAACCAATGAACCCTCCACCAATGATGAGCGCGTTTTCGACCTGGCCGCTTGCAATTCTCTCTTTAATAGCAATGGCCGCATTCATATTGCTCACGGCGAAAACTCCCTCCAGATCGATTCCGGGTATGTCCAAACGCCTGGGACGACTGCCGGTGGCAAGCACAAGCTTGTCATAGGGTAGGGTGGTATCTTCCCCGGTTGTTAGATTCTGGATATGAACTTTCTTCTCTTGGCGGTCAATGCTGAGGGCCTCGGTGTTGGTCAAAACCTCGATGTCTTTGGCTCCTTGGAAAAATTCCTTATCCCGGAGCATGTGAAAGCTAGTTTCCTGGAGTTGCCCCGGGTCGCTGACATCACCGGAGATGAAATAGGGAATACCGCAGCCTCCATAGGAAATGAGGTGATCCTTATCCACCATGACCACTCTGGAATCTGGCTCCAACCTCTTGAAGCGACAAGCAGCTTTCGGTCCGAGAGCAACAGCACCAATAACAACAACATTTTTTGGCATGCCTAATTCCTCCTAGTTCGTGCCCATCCGGAAACCGCGTTTATGGGTGTCATTCTGAGGAGCAAGGCGACGAAGAATCTCATAGTTACTAAATCCGCGGAGATTCTTCGCGGAGCCTGTCCTGAGCCTGTCGAAGGGCTCAGAATGACATGGAGTGGTTTCCGGATGGAAACTAGCTCGTTCGAAGACTCGCTCTCCCTTATAAGACAGTTCACTAGCAGATTTCAATGGCACATTTTACTTTGTCTAAAACTTCTGCCCAGGGGGTGATTCATTATTTTAACCCACACTACCCAGACGGCAATCAGAGGTATGAAAGCATCACTCCAAAACTCCAATACTCCATTCCTCCAAGGCAACAGGGCTCGGAGTTTGCAGAAGAGCAGAGAGGTTTCAAATCCTATCGTGTTTCAATTAACCACTATTGGTATGGATTTTGCTGTTACCTGCACTATACGATGAATAATCACTGGGCTTGTGATGTGGAGTAACTCCACACAATAAGGACCTGTACAGAACAGTAGAGCCGGAGGTTCCCGTCCCGGTGGAGAGCGGGGCTGGACGAGCCTCATTCTCCATAAAAGGTATAAGGATAAATTGTGTATGCGGACGTACAAAAAAACACACAATACATCATTAGCCCCCAATCCAACGCAGTGAAATAAGAGGAGGTTCCCATGTCCTTCACAAAACTTCTCCTAATTTGGCCGGGATCCCCAGTCCTATCCATGCTCATTTGGATTGTGGTCATGGTTGTTTTGCTTTACCTGGCGCGCACCCCTGCCCACAAAGCAATCCACTCCTTGGCCCGAGTTATCCACAATGGCTTCCGTTTAATGTCGCGATCTGTAATCCTTGCTGAGCAAAAACTGGCGCAGCGCAACAAAGAGGTCTCGCTCTCCGCCGGAATAGAATCGGTGGAGCGCTTGATCGAGAGAGAATTTTACCGTGTCGATGCGGTGGTGAAGAGGGACCTCAGTGGTTATCCCACCCTGCACCGTGCTCTGTCGGATCAAACTACCAAAATAGATGAGGACTATAGGGAAAGCTCTGAGACTCCTCCTCCTCCTCCTAGTTGGGTAGGTGCAGTAGAAGCGGTGGCAAATCTTCCTTCCCAAGGTGACGGAACGGTTGCCAACATTTTAACTGAAATACATAAAACCACTGTTTCTCAGTACAAGACCACCTTGGAAGAGCATCGAAAGAATGTAGCTGTACGTCACAATCTTTTGAAGAAAATGATGCCCTACTGGCGCCGAATGGCTCAAACCCTTGAACAAGTGGGCAAGACCATAACTGGATTACACGAGCGTGCCAGGGTAATCGACAACCGGATGACTGAATACGAGGAAATACGGGAGCAGACTGACAAGGCAGCGCGAATGTTAACTGCCTCATCCCTCACCCAGTTTTTTATCTCCGGCTTCGTCCTGCTCATCGCCATAGGGGGTGCAGTAATTAACTTCAACCTCATTGCTCTTCCCATGTCGGAGATGGTTGGAGGCGGAAGTTATATCGGCGGTTTCAAAACCGCCAATGTTGCCGCCCTGGTGATCATTCTGGTTGAAGTTGCCATGGGCCTCTACTTGATGGAATCACTCCGTATTACCAGGTTGTTCCCGATTATAGGTCAAATGGATGACAAGATGCGCACTCGCATGATTTGGATTACCTTCAGCATCTTGTTTGTCCTGGCAAGCGTCGAGTCCGCACTGGCGTTCATGCGAGATCAGATCGCCGCAGATATGCAGGCTTTGAGACACTCACTTGCAGCTGTGGAAGCAACTGGTGCTGCCGTGAATAGCTGGATTCCAACTGTGGGCCAGATGGTAATGGGCTTTGTTCTGCCCTTTGCCCTGACATTTGTGGCCATACCGCTCGAGTCTTTTGTTCAGTCTTCCCGCACTGTATTGGGTGTTATAGCAGTCGCAGTCTTGCGCTGGCTCTCCTTTTTCCTCCGCTTGCTGGGAAACGTCAGCCACTATTGTGGCGAGTTGCTGGTGAATATTTACGACCTGTTCATTTTTCCGCCGCTCTGGGTGGAAAATCTGATCAGGGACAAGAAACATCCAACTGAGATCATAATAGAGGAGGAGGTGTAGTGATGAAAAAGTATCTAGCCCTAATACTGGTTCTTTTACCATTTCTGTGGGGCTGCCCTGATACCACCAGTCATTCCAGGGGGGTGTACATGCTTCTGGACACCTCGGGCACCTATACGAAGGAGTTGAAGCGAGCTGAAGCGATCATCAACTACCTCCTTGGTACTTTACAACCCGGAGACAGTATGGCGGTGGCACGCATTGACAGTGGAAGCTTCAGTGAAAAGGACATTGTGGCCAAAATGACCTTTGACAAGCGCCCATCGGTGGCAAACCAACAGAAACGTTTGTTCAAACAGCAAATCGACAACTTCGTACAGACTGCAAAAGGCAGTGCCTACACGGACATTACCGGCGGAGTCTTGCAGTCAGTGGAGTTTTTAAACGAGGCCGGAGCGGGACAGAAGTACATCCTCATATTCTCAGATCTTAAAGAAGAGTTGGTCAAAGGGCACATCCGCAATTTTCCCATCCAGGTGGATGGTTGCAATGTGGTTGCCTTAAACGTCACGAAGCTGCGTAGCGACAACGTTGATCCTCGGGAATACTACAAGCGGGTTGCAGACTGGAGAGCGCGTGTTGAGGCAGGTGGCGGCAACTGGCGAATCGTCAACGATCTGGAACGGCTGGAAAACATATTCGAAGGTTGAGTCGACTCCCAACTTCGGAGAGCGAGTTCTGCTTCAAACCTGAGTGACACAAATGGGCACTCTTGGCCTCATTCCGGCTGTACCTGTTGAGAGGCTGAGAGTACCCTTTTATATAAGAGATTGATATTTAACGATTAATTGTTCCAGTAACGTTTGGCACACTGCTTGCTCTATTCAGTTTCGAAGAGGCAATTACAAATCTCTTATGCTCAATGAAACGGTGTCTATGAATATTTTTAGGAAAAGCTCAATCCGGCCCCTGATGATGGGGTTTTTTCTTCTGTTTGCGCTAAGCGGCTGTGCTGTGGCAATAGGCGCTCTCGGCACTATAGGGTCAGGCGTTGCCGGTGGCGCTGAGTACTTCGGATCGACCCCATTCGCTGAGACGGTCTCCTATGACTACGACCGGGTGAAAAAAGCCCTTCTGGTAACGCTGTGCAAGATGGTTATCGATGTGGAGAAGGTTAAAAAAAACGGCAATGGGGAGAAGATTTTCGCCACGGCGGACGATTTGGAAGTTGTAATAAAACTGAAAAGAATCACATCTAAATTGACCCGCATTGAGATCAAGGCTGGAGAAGGTATCGTGAAGAGGGACGAGGCAACCGCTAAAGAAATAGTCCAGCGAACCACAAGAATAGCGGCAAAACTGGTAACCTAGAGTCCTCACTTTCTGTGCCGTTTGACAACCAACTTCCCCGCAACCCAACCCCTTTTTTTCACCTGAGGTACCCATATCTGGTACCAGCCCCTTTTTGCATCCAATAACAGATATTCCTGCCGCTGCCTGGCTTTATAAACAATCCGAGACCGGGTTGAAGCCGCCTTCCTAATATTCACCCGTTTCTTCAGGATGTGCAGGATGGTAAGGTATTTGGTGGGAATGGTCTCCTTGTGTGAAATATCCTTATGGATGCGGTATACTTGGTGCTTCCTGACCCAGCCGGAGATTCGGAGTCTTGGGGTCCAGATCAGAATCCAGGATTTTCCAACATCTATTTTCTTGATGTTCTCCCCTTTTCTCAGAGGGCCAAAAAAGGGTGCATCCCCGTCCGGTCTCACAAAGATGTAACACTCATCCACTCCAACAGCCATAGTAGGGAGCAAATTGGCTGGGATCTCCTTCGGTATATAAGAAGCTCTCTTCTTTGATCCACCCTGTCTATCCTTACTACCGCTGGCGCAGTTCACAGCTACAAAAGCCACCAAGGCCATGGCGAAAAACAATATCATCCTCGGGCGCACCAATATACTAACTCCTCAAGATCATCTGCGAATCAGGGTCAAATGGGCTAAAGCGGCAAGCTTACTTCTCTGAAGTGTTTTGCAATACAGACGAAGTAAGGATTATGCAG
>Ga0255042_10000007_pt1 | contig 17197 bp, 17 predicted proteins | sample BC1_12_5_MG_FD_183008 | JGI IMG/M metagenome (GOLD analysis project Ga0255042, IMG submission 183008) | Seawater microbial communities from Strait of Georgia, British Columbia, Canada - BC1_12_5 | ecosystem: Environmental > Aquatic > Marine > Strait | place: Canada: British Columbia | collected...
AGAAACAGAAATGCTGATTCGTCTCATCGCCAATATCCTGCTTTTCATGTTCCTGCTGCCCGCACTCGGTCTCGTGACCTTCACCGGCGGACTCGGAACTGGTCTTCTCGCGGCCATTCTGGTCGGCATCGTCGGCGCCGGTCTGATCATCGCGCTGCTGCCTGTCATCGCCAGCGTCGGCGTCATCGGTTCGCTTCTTTCGGGTGCGATCGGTGGTCGCCTCGGGCTGATCCTCTTCGGACTGATCTTCAACTCGGCTCTCTACGCGCTGTCCATAGCCGGTGTGGCCTATCTGCTGCCCGGCCTCGCGCTGATCGGCTTCTGGCCGACCATCGGTGCCGGTGCGGTCCTCGGTCTCGTCAGCGCGCTGATGACGCCCAGCAACAGCTAGGAGCCTCACGGCGCAATCGCGACGCAGTCCCGTAAGAGACGTGCTACGTCGCGATTGCGCTCTGGTAAACCGTTTTGCAATTCTGCAAGCGGCAAACAACACGAACGGAATTCCAAATGGAACTTGACCAAAACTCCGCCCAGACGGCACTTAGTCTGATGTTGCTGGTAGTTTTTCCCCTGTCCCTGCTTTGCGCGATGGCTTGGAGAATAAAATGCAAGTTCAGACTAGCCGGGGATTGTCCTCAAACGCCGCAACCGCCAAATCACAATGAAGGCAATTCGTCAGAGAAACGGGGATTTCTCTACTGTGAGAAATGGGTCGTTTATCTGCCCGCTGGAACCAGCAAAAGCCCTCAGTAAGGAGGACCTATTGGCTCTGTTGCAAAAATTGCCTAAATTTCTAAATTGCGGACAGCTTTTTGATAATCGCCCTCGATGGCAGCCAAAGAAAGATGCTGATAGAGTTCAAGGCTTTTTCGGTTTCCATGTCCGGATATAAGCTGTATTTTGGCGTCAGAGAGCCCTTGCGCGGTCAGGAAGGTCAGCATTTGATGACGTAGCAAGTGAGGGTGCACCGCTCGTGTAAGACCGGCCTTGTCGGCATACTTGCGCATGATCTGCTGAACTCGCCTGGGTGTGAATGGCTGATTCAACCGAGATTCGAATAGAAAGTCATTGCCAGGGTGGGCATCAATATAGGTTTGCAAGGCGAGCCGGAAGTCCAATGGGAAAAGAATGTACCTGTCCTTACTGCCTTTTCCGTTATCAATGAAAATCTTGCACTCGTCCAGGTCAACGTCGCTGACTCGGATATTGACCAGCTCGCTCACACGGACAGCGGAATATAGCATAAGTTTGAGCATGAGCTCGTGCTGAGTATCACCGCATTTCTGGACTGCTTTGAAGAACTTCTTGAGCTCGCTCAAAGACAAAAGCTCCGGCAGCTTTCGCTCTTTCTTGGGCTTTTCCATCTTTAACTTGAGCCGTACCTGCTGGCAAACGGCGATGAAGGCATCATATGAAAGGCGGTGCTGCCTGACCACTCGGACTATCTTTTTCACAGCCTCGGATTTCGTATTCTGTTTTGACGCTGCGAAACTGGCGGGCTTTTTCGGTCTGGGCTTTGTCATTTGTTTCTCTTTTGGCACGATTAGTTCGTATATCTGTTATTCTACGAAACATATAGATTAGGCGTCCTGGATTTAATCTCGAATTGAGGAGCAAGGCTATGAGCGACTTCAAATGGCGGCACTTTCAGGGCGAAATAATCCTCCAGTGTGTTCGCTGGTACTGCAAGTATGGCATCAGCTATCGCGATCTCGAAGAGATGATGGAAGAGCGCGGCGTAGATGTTGACCACACCACCATCTACCGGTGGGTTCAGCACTACGCCCCGGAGATGGAAAAGCGCCTGCGCTGGCACTATCGTCCGTCCTACTCTAGCTCCTGGCAAATTGATGAGACGTACGTCAAGGTAAAAGGCGTGTGGAAATACCTTTACCGGGCAATAGATAAAGAAGGCCGGACATTGGACTTCTTCTTGTCACACACGCGAAGCACGGCTATGGCAAAGCGTTTTCTCGGCAAGGCGCTGAGAAAACAGAAGTCTTATGATAGACCGGATACGATCAACACTGATAAGAATCCCGCTTACGGCGCGGCTCTCAAAGAGATGAAAGACGAAGGTAAGTGTGACGTGGACCTTAAGCACCGACAGGTCAAGTATTTGAACAACAGGCTGGAAGCCGATCACGGCAAGCTAAAGCGTCTTATTAAACCAGTCCGTGGCTTCAAGTCAATGAAGACTGCCTATGCCACCATCAAAGGCTTTGAGGTCATGCGCATGTTTCGCAAAGGGCAAATGCTTGTCTGGCAGTTGTTTCCAGGCGTCAAGGGCGAAGTGTATCTTGTCGAAAAACAGTTCGGGCTAGATAGCCAAAATGCCTACGGCGAGTTTTGGAAATCACTCATGGATGAATTTGAGGCTGCATAATCAGAAAACCGGACGGAGAAACACGTGTCATAACTCGTCTCAAATTTTTCGGCCAATCTTTGCAACAGAGCCTTTCTTTTCGTACCGGCAATTGTTGTTAAAGAAGGCGCAGGAGTGATCGCTGAGGTTTAACACAAAATTTTCGAGAACATCAGCAAATTTTGGCTCATGACTATTTCAATTTACTGGCCCAATAACTTTTGCCAAAATGTTGGTTTTGGCTTTTGCAGTTCCTGGACCACTTTCTCAAGATCGGCAAGCTTCGCTGCGCTCAAAACTGCTTCTTCGGCCTTCTGTTTCAGAAGAGCGTTTTCTGCTTCGAGAGCTTGCGTTTCTTCTTCCTTTTCTTTGACCTTATTGAACTGAATCTCGGAGGCTTTGCGCTCGGCTTCGATCTCGCGCAGGAGTTTTGCTTTCTGGGCTTCGAAGTCTGGGAGCAGTTTGAGTTGTTTGTCCATCTCCTCGATCTTGAGATCTTTGAGGACGAGTTCTTTGGTCAGCTCTTGGACCCGGTCCATCATTGGCTTGAGGATTTTTTCGGCGGCGGCAGTTACCTGGCCTTCCAGGTCTTCGTTGCGCCAGCTCCGAGGAGCAGCTCCGGAGGCTTGGGAATTCTCCTGTTCGTGTTCAAAGATAGAACTATCAGCCACTGATTCAAGAACATCAGCGTCGGTTATGTCCTCATAGGCTTGCGGCTCCATGGTCGCAGTTGTCTGAGGTGATTGTCCTGGTGCTGGTGGCGTGACCGGTGCGTAGGCTGCGGGAGCCGGCGCCGCTCCCGTCTGCTGGGAGAAGTTCATTACCGGAGATTGAACCTCCGGAGCCTGCGGAGGTCGCGAATATGAATACTGGTGGGCGCTCGCCGGTTGCTGCGGAGGCGCGAAATAGCCCTGTGAGGGCGCTGCCTCCGGCTGATAAAACGAGGTTGGCATAACCGGAGGGGTTGTTACCTCCGGAGGCATAGAGGACTGCTCAGCCACCTGTGACGCAAGATTTATCGGACTTTGTCCTCGGCGTGCAAGTTCGGCATCGAGGTCACGCTGATGGACAAACCACTGGTCGCGTTGGCCGACAGTTTTCTTCGTGCCCTTGAGTGTACCCAGGGTGAGTTTGTCGCGGACCGACCGCTCGTCAATCCCGAGCGCAGTCGCTACTTGCTTTACCGTCAGCATTGATGATCCTTGCATCTATTCCCTCTATATCCTGGCGATATACCCGGAAAGCGTGCGCCCGTGAGGATTATACGCTAAATCTACTACCTCCGGAAGCACCACTTTGAAAACTCCGGATGTCCTCCGGAGCCTTTGTCTGACCACCTCCGGAGGTTTGCGGAGGCTGTTTTGCTGCCGCTTTTGTAGGGGTAGTCGCATTTTGTTGGTCAAGGTTCGCCTTTGGTGCCTATTGCCTCCGGAGGTAGTACAGGTTGGCACAGCGCTCTGTGTGGCGCTGTATCGGAAGCCTCCGGAGGTTGACCTCCGGATACCGGCTTGAAGGTCCGGAGGTGGGGTATTTCACCTCCGCTTGCCTCCGGATGTCAGCGGAGGTTTTTGGCTTTGCCTCCGGAGGTTTTTCGGAGGTTGTTTATGGTTCCAACTGCGGCGAATTTTCTGTGGTGGCAAATTTCTGGCGGAGGTTTTGCGGAGTTTTTCGCCTCCTGGCTCCGGACATCCGCAAAACTGTAAATACTTGCTAGGCTTATATCCCCGGCAACCTCCGGGGCTTCAGGTGATCCACCTCCGGAGCCTCCGCAATTTTGAAGATCAGGATCTTGAGCCGTGTTTGATCGATTACGTTATTGCACGTAATTAATGCACCATGTATAGTTATTTTCGCGGTATCACAGGTGGTGATTACCGACGGATATCGAAGATATATACTGAAGGCAATTGCCTTCCTAGAAAGCCCAACTAGCTTCCAAACAAAAAACACTGCCAGGGGCAGTGCTTTGAGCAAAGACCTCGCGGCCTTTTCTATTCATTTGTTTCTATCAGGTTTGTCGAATTCCCTGAACTGACCAAAGAATAAGCGAAAAGTCCGGTTAGGTCAACACGTCCCTTTACAGGATGACTAGCCATTTCTGGACTTGCACATGTGCACTCGACGCCGTCGAGTGTGCGGCCTAAATTTGCACGCGCGAAGTATTTCCCCTCCGGGTGGGAAGCAGACTTAAACCGCTTCATTGCGCTGTTTCACCGCTATGGCTACATTTATCGGCCATTGAGTGGCGGCACGTGGGCGTCAGCGAATGATCGCTGGGAGCTTACCGATACTGAGTTCATCAAAGCCATATCGTTGGCTCATGACAAATTCCTTCTAGGCACACGGGCTGGCAAGACTAGCCGCTTTGTCGTACTCGATATCGACGCCAATAGCAAATACCATAATAAGAAGCATCTGGACAAATTGCTCAACGTTTTGGCTCGGGCAGGTCTCACCAAGTCTTCTTTATTTAGATCCAGCCATAGCGAAGGCTGGCACCTTTACTTGTTCTTCGATGAACCTATAAGTAGTGCAGAATTGCACCATCAACTGGTGGCACTGCTCAAGCTAAATGATTTTGTCGTATCAAAAGGACAATTGGAAGTTTTTCCTAATCCCGGCAAAAACTCACAGGGGATGGGTTTGCGGCTGCCGCTCCAGCATGGTTTTGCCTGGCTTGATAAACGGACACTCGATGTAGATTACTACCGAGAGGAGATGTCACCGACTAAAGCGCTGACATATTTTCTTGATCTGCTCGACTCCGATGCTAACCCTTATAAGGCTTTCCGGCAACTGAAAGCCCATGTCCTGGACCTCGAAAGTAAGCGTGAAAAAGCGAAGCTACCGCCAGGGCAAGGTTCAAATGTAGTACCGCTCAGGTCACCGGCTTCGCTGCCAGACAACGCCGACGGTCATCTGGTGACCACCGTCTTCGGGCATCTGCCATCCGGAATGAATGCTGAAAGCTGGTGCCGAGGCAGGCAGTTTTCTATCGAGGGATTGACCGGGCCATCGCAACGAGCTGAGGCGATTTTCTGCCTCAATCACTATCTTTTCTACGGCGACCCCAGCCGAAACCTGCACGCCATGGGCTATGGCTTTGAAGAAGAGCGAGACTGGGCCGTCAAAGAATTCCTGGAAGCCCGGCACAATGGATACAGCAGCGACATTAGTCGAGGTCGCGCCGACGCGCTCGAGCAATCCGCTCGTGCCGCGCACTGGCGTCCGCCGAGCAAGCGGGATGCTTCACCGCGCACCTACACAGCCGTCCGACCGATTTCTTGGATACGAGCAAACGACAACAAGAAGCGAGACGCCCGGAAGAAAATTCAGGAAGCCCTGGACTCTATGAAAAAGTTGGGACGTTCTTTCACGACCGTTGAACTGGAAGAGAACGCCGGAGTCTCCAGGCGCACTCTTTACAAGCATGACGACATCTGGCGCCAGGACTATGAGGATCTAGCCGCTGGCTTCTTTGCATCTTGTGTACACGAATATAACGCTGTGGTGGAGGCTGCTTCCTCAGAAAGCTTGCCTCCTTCCACTGTCTCTCAAAAAATTACTCCACCCGGACTCTTGGCAGCTAAACGCATTGTTGCCGAGATATCCATGCGGGCGCAAAGAGATATCCGTACGGCTGTCCGGCAAAAGGAAAGTGATCAAGATGATTCTGCTAAAGACTGGCGGGCTAAGGTTGCAGTCTTAACCACTGCATCGCCGCCTTCTTTATCCGTCGGTGAGATCAAAGCTTTGCTCTTTGTTCTGCCTGGTTATTTGAGCGTTGCTCCTTATGAAGAAGACGCAACGGCGCTCTTGCCTTATGTTCAGCACCTTCGGCGCGAGCTAGCTATGAGGACTGGACCACCCAGGCCGTGTTCGGAGTAATTCTTTTGCAGCTAGATCTTTTTTCTTTGCTTGAGTGGTGCTAAAATACAGCCACTGTATGCGGTACTGAATTAGATCGTTTACTTCCCCGTTTTAGAAGTTGCAAGATGCGCTTCCTGAGTCGGAATTTTTTGTTTTTTCGATTTCCGGAAAACGATAGTTTCCGACGCTACTAAGTGTACTTTCTTGACAAGATTATTTGTTGAGAAAGTTATTCAAAATCTTTTCTTTTTTTTTTTAGCGAGAGAGCAAGTGCTTTTCGTTGGTGAAGCGCGCGCTGTGTTCGCCCATTTTCTCGTCTCGGCGCCACCGCCGTGCAAGTTTGTTTTCTTATTTCTGGCCACTTTTATCAGACCCACTTGCTCTGCGGAGCCAAGCCGAGGGGCGTTCTCCAGCAGCGCGTGCTGCCAGTTGAGTCTCTTGGAGAAATGGCGATGATTACAAAGATGGACTACGGATTGGAGTTGACCAATAACAGTAAAGTGGGATGGGCGTTCAGTCTTCCGCGTACTGAGACGTGTATCAATGCAACTGCTTTATGCAAGAGATTGTGCTATGGCAATGGTGTGCGGTATCAGACCGTCGGTCAGAAAGCTAAGCGGCAACGCAACTTCCGAACTTCGCAATTTTTGCTAGCTGAAGGCGGTCCGGAGCTTCTCTCTGAGAATCTCTCGATGTTAGTCGAGCAAGCTCGTCCTCGGGACTGGCTTACTGCCAAGATTACAGGCACTCAGACAGCTATTCCATTCACATTGAGAGTTCATGATGTTGGTGATTTTTATGAGCCTAATTACGTTCAAGCATGGGCAATGACGGCTAAAAAGCACTCTGAGTGCAAGTTTTGGTTCTATACCCGGAGCTTTGTCGATTTAGATGTCTTTGCCGAGTTGACCAAGTTAGCCGCTTTGCCCAACTGTCAGGGCTGGCTTTCAGTCGATTCGGAGAATTATGAGCAGGCTATTTTATCCCTGTGCAAAGCTCCTGCAGGCATCTGGAAGCTAGCGCTTTTGCAAGACAGGGACTTGCATTCGGGAGTTATTCCAGCCTTTGAAAGTCTGGAAATGGAATTAGACATTGTCAGCTTTCCTCATCACCGGAACGGGCGACATGCAGAACCTGTGCGACATGACTTGCTTACCCTGTGTCCTGCTGCTATGGGTAACCTTGCTCTAACGTCGCAGAAAGACTCACTTCGTCCATGTCAGACTTGTGCTTTTTGTCTGCCGTGACCTGGAGAGCCCTTGGGCATCACATCTCAAATGCCGTTGATTTCCTTGGTTTAAGACTGAGAGCCTGCCTTTCTTTGTACGCGTTTTCGGTTATGAGTTGGTCGGTCAGTTAGCCCTTTTGTTCGACATCTCTTTTGTATCCGGATTGTCCTGTGGTAAGTGTCTCCTGGCTTTGGAGATGCTTTTTTGTTGTCCTTTCTTGATGGATGTGAGACGGGAAGACCTTTGCGCCTTGTGGGTTTGCTGGTCGTCCATATCTGGCTACCTCAGGGCTGTGTAAGACAGTGCCTTACTCTGGCACCAGTTTTCTACCGTGAAAGGATAAACTCCGCTTTGCTCCGCGCTGCGCGTCCTTGCACTCACGAAAACAGTTGCACGGTCTTTTGGCACTCAAACACAGCACTGGAGGTGCCATCTTATGAACAACCAAATCACTCTCATCGGTCGCGTCGGTCAAAACCCCGTCTCAACTACCTTTACTGATACGGACAACAAACTGGCTAAGTTCTCCCTGGCCGTGGCTGACTACTCTTCCAAAACGGACAATCCGGAGCCAATGTGGATTGATGTCGAGTCCTGGAACGGGCTAGCTGACCGAGTCATGAAGCTCATAACCGAAAAGCGTGAGGTTGCAATTACCGGCAGGCTCTCAATCTCCAAATACACCAAGGAAATCAACGGAGTCAAAGTAGAGATGAGACGCCCAGTGGTGAAGCTCTCCGGATTCCACCTCTGTGGGGCAAAGCCCAAGTCTGAAGAAAAGGACGAAGTGAAACCTGCGACCAAGAAAAGCAAGGTGGCGGCATAGCGGCAGGGAGGCGGGGCTTGCAGGCCCGCCTCCTCTTTCTCTTCCTTGCCGAAGGTAGGTCTGTGCTATTGCACATTCCGCTTTTCTTTGGCTCTAGCTAGGCTAGAGCTGCTTGCTCTGAGGTGTGCAACATGACCAATGACGACAGTTTCATCAATCCTATCGAGCGCAGTCTGCTTACAGATCTGGTTGGACTCTATACTTGCGACCTTTAGTCGCGAGTCTCACCAGCCCTGTCATGTGCGTTGTATTGCTTGCTCTAAAGAAGCAATAGTTAGGGCTATTTCTCGCTACCGTGAGCTTGATGCTCACTGGCGCGATCGATCTCATTTGCCAATACATTGTGCCTCAATACCGGCTCATACTGGTCAAAGAGCCTGGAATTAAACCGACGCACATCAGTGATCCGATCTCGTTTCATCACTTCGTGCAACCACTTGCCCACTACTCGGAAGAGCATTTCATCGCTTTCCATCTTGACGCAAAGCACCAGGTGATCGGCTACCACGAGGTATCAAAAGGCAGATCCAACTCTATTTTTAAAATCTCGAAAGCCGCCGCCTGGCGGCTTTTCGCCTATCACTCGACCAGGGCGCTTTTGGTACAGCGCGGCAAGCCGCGTGGCTACCCGCCCTCCGCCCTTTTTCTTTAGCCGCCGGTGCCGGCGGAATTGCGCGCGGGCTATCGCCCGCTGAGGCTGCCCACCCGCCACCCCAAAAAAGCCGTGTACCGCAACTTGGCGCATTATTGGAACATAATTACCTATTGCCAAGTCATTACCAGTGGGTTATACTCGTAATCTACTCAGGTGATTTGTATGGCAACAAAAGACATTCGGCGAGAAAATTTTGATGTAAGTCCTGAGCAGCAGGCCACTATTGAAACACTGCAAGCTGTACTCAATGCAAATAGCAAGAAAGACGCTGTTCTGCTGGCTGTAGAATTGACGTTACATCTAGCTATGGAAGCTAAAAAAGGAAATCAGTTTTTTGTTGGACATCCAGGAGAAGCGCTCCAGAGGCTCATTATGTTGGGAATAGAAAAACCAGAAATAAAAGGTTGGATGTACCTCACCGAACATGCCCACCCTTGGAAAAAGCAGCTCTACGTCAAAGGGCGCAAACTTCCTGCGGCAGCTGTTTGGATTGAAATGGCAGTCAATAATCTGTCGGTTGAAGACGCCATGGACAACTGGGATCTGCCCCGAGAGGTGATTTTAGAAGTCTTGCAATATTGCGAGGCTAATAAGACTCTGCTTGAAATGGAAGCGGCTGAAGAAGGGCGTTTGCTGCAAGAAAAAGGAGTAACGCTTGGCCGTCCGACTGCTTGTCGATGAGTGCTCTGAGGCAAAATTGCTCGTTCAAAAGTTGCGAGATGCCCAGCATGACGTTTTGACTGTAAGTGAAGCTAACCTGCGAAACGTCCGCGATGCGGACGTTTTCGCCGCTGCCATAGATGACAATCGCATTTTACTAACACACAACCCGGCTGATTTCGTCGAATTGCACGAGATTAGGATGGCTCAAAATCTGACCCATCCTGGACTTTTTCTTGTTCATCGTAAAAATAAACCAGGTGACATAACTTACGACCAGATAGTGACAGCAATAGCGAATCTTGAGGCAACAGGTTTGACACTCGCAAATAGTTATCATTCGCTCGTTAGCTACAATTATTAGCTCCTTCGGTGTAAAAGATGTCAGACTTGAAAATTACTGATAAGCAAGAACAGGAGCTGGTTTTACGAGCCCTCATTACTCATGTTTTTAAGTGCAAAGAGACGATAAAACTGCACAACGAAACCAAGAAAGCGCTTGGCGATAAAGCCATAATCCACATTGCCGAACAAGCTAAGAATGAGGCGGAGACAGCTTTAACTATGATCGCTAAATACTTTGGACAGCATCTGGCGAACTCAAAATTTTATTGTCTCGATTGCGCACCAGCAGATGGCGAAGAACATGATCGCATGAGTGAGGTATCGTTTGCCTGGACAAACGATTGCAGTAGTTGTGGGAAAGGCGCTTACTACTTCGTAGAACCAAAAATTACTGTCTAAACCGCAGATCTTTGAGGCACTATATACGGTGCTTTTATTTGCTTGCCGAGTTCTTGTTGGAGTTGCCAGTCTCAAGACCATGCCCTGATAAGGGTTTCGGTGCTGCTCGCCCAGGTCGATTGTATTTGGTGTGTGCCTGCGGCATTTTTATATTATCCGCCCACACCGTTACGAGCGACTTTGCCGCTCTGCACTGGATCTCGTCGTCCTCTCCCCGGCTTATTTGAGGGTACCACCAAAAATTCTTCTATCAAGACCAAGCCCTGGCGGGTGGCTACGCCAGTCCTGACAGAAAAATTTTGGGCGGTATCCCATAGGAAGCCGGTGAAGAAGCCGGAAACGAGAGGATCGCAATCATGCTGAAATTCGACAGAGTTCCCAAAAACAACGTAATAGCGCTATTCAAGCCGAAACACATTCCATCCGATATGACGCCAGCGGAAATTCATGAAACCTACAGAGAGATACTGGCTTTGAGTTCCATGGGAAAGCAAAAGCGGGCTTTGGAAACTTGGGAAGCCTATTGGGCGAAGAGCTGCAAGGTGCCGCTCTGTCTTGATTGTCTTGACGAAAATGGTACTTGGTGAGGGCTTCGGCTCTCTTCTTTTGGTCGTGTCCTAAAGGCGCAGTCTTGATTCCAGTCTGTGTGCCTGCGGCATTTTTGTATTATCCGCCCACACCGTTGCGCCCGGCTCTGCCGTACTTCACTGGATTGTCGACCTCTCCTCCCCCGGCTTTTTTGAGGGTACCACCAAAAGTTCCGCTATCAAGACCAAGCCCTGCGGGTGGCTACGCCAGTCCTGACAGCAAAACTTTGGGCGGTATCCCATTTGTAGCCGGTGAAGGCGCCGGACAATGAGGTGACGGACATGACAGACGCTCAGAAGAAAGAACTCGCAGAGAAGTACATCAAGCAGTCACGCCTCGGCGAGTACCACACTTGCCACGAGCGGGAGGAGGCATGCGACGGTTGTGAGTTCATGCGTAAGGGACTTCGGATGCTCGCAGAGATTGGCGACCCGACAGTCTACCGAGCTGGCTAGAAATCACGCCCTGGGCATTCGTGCCTGGGGCTTTTTTCATGGGCTCATCGACATTTTTGTAGCTGCCCTCTGGGGCAGTGGCTACCCACCCGCCGCCCTAGCTGCATTCGGTCCGGAGTTGGCACCCCGAACTCGAATTCTGGGCAGGCGCAGTAGGATGGTCCTATGGAGATTATTTCGGCGCTCGGTTTGTTGCTTCTGATTTTTGTAGCCTTCGGCGTCATGGCTGGCGGTCGTGCGCCTTCGCTTTTACGCCCAGCGGTTCAGATGGTCGAGCGCCTTTTGAGTTTTGCCGTGCTGCGTAGCATTGTCGGGATCTTCGGAACAGTATTTAGACTTGGCGGTGGCTCGGTCAAATTGCCAAAGAGTCCGGGCGGCGATAAAGATCGCAGAACAGGACCACCCCCACCCCGGTGGAAAGACTAGGCACGCACCTTTGGTGCTGAGGATATCGCCCTTCTCGAATGGGCTCTAGGGCACGCACCTGCGGCGCTGGGGATAACGCGCTCTCGAATGCGCTAAGACCAGGACAGAGCAGAACCCGCACCTCCGGTGCTGAGAATGACGCGGGGTACCGCTCCGAACTGGCACCTTTGGTGCTCGCTCACCTTGTTCGCTCTGGTGGTTTGGGATGGTATTTTGCCTCGTTGCTTTGTGGCTCACTTGGCTGCGAAGCAGCCGCGCGGAGTGGGCAACGACGCGCAACCATCCCCCGAACCGATGGTCCTACCATTCGGTAAGGCAAGATAAAGCGCATACGCGCATTAATAAATAAGCCCATTGTATGGGCTTTAGAGCCGCCGCACATACTCTAGGGTTTACACCCTTGGCGCCGCACTATCCTTATATTACACTGATAGCAAGGGTTAGAGGAGGCGCACATGGAAGAACCGAAGAAATCTCTGAGATTCAGCCCGAGGGTCGAGACCCGGCTCAATTTGGCCGACATGAAACGACTCGACGACGCAGCAAAGGCAGCCGGAAAAACTCGGGCTGACTTTTCGCGGCAAGCTCTTCTCTGGTATTTGGACAACCAGGAAAAGCTGACGGCAGATGACCGGGAGGCTGAAGTTGCCCAGGCAATTCGGTACGCGACTGACCAGCACATCAAGGCGACCCACCAGGGCGTCGACCGGATCTGCAAAATGCTGGCCCGCCAGGGTGCCGCTATCGGAACACTTTATGAACTTTCCTGGATGGCATTGCCGGACGATGAGAACGCCCGGGCGGCATTCGAGGCAGCAGCAAATACTGCCAAGCAAAAAATGCGGAAGCACGTTGAACGCGATGAAGCCGACCTAGCTACAAGAACCAAGAAGGTCGTAACGAGCCCATGATAGTCAGGCACAGCTACATTTCAGCGAAGCGGCAGCCGAGGATAGCTGGCAAAACTGGCAATGTAATTGCTCTGGGTAAGGCGCTGGCACATCTCAAATACATTCAACACCGCCCTGGTGAAGACCGTGAGAAGGGCGGTCGTGAACTGTTCGATGGCGAAAACGACAACATGGACCCGAAAGAGTTTCGGAAGGCTCTGCGCGAGATGAAGAACGCCAATGTGCTCACGCACAAGGTCACCCTTGCCCCAGAGATAAACCCGGACGACAGGAAAGCTCTCGCTCGCGATGTTATGGCGAAGCTTAGTTCGGAAAAAGGGCAAGACTTGCGCTGGATTGCTGTAGGGCACGGCAACACAGATAACCACCATCTCCACTTGATGGTGTTAGGCAAAGACAAAAGCGGCAAAGACGTTAGGCTAGATGTTCGAGACTACGACAAGGCAAAAGAGTATGGGCGCCAGTATCTGGAGAGAGTCCACCCTCTGGAGATGGAACGGTACAACTCCGCTAAAGAAGAAAAAGAGCGCAAGCGCGTTGCCGAACGCAAAAGAGAGAAGGATCTAGCTCTCCAGGAACGCATTAGAGATGGTCTGGAGCTTCCCTGGATGCACAAAAAGATCATCCGTGAGCAATTGGACCCTTACGACAAATGGAAGGAAAAGCAGCTCGAAAAAGAGCGAGCAAAGAAGGACCGGCCCAGCCCGGATCTCGATGAGCCTGCAAAACCATACTTCCAAGACACCATTCAGGCTGCCGGAAAAGAGTGGAGTAAAGCAAATAGCCTCAAGGAGTTACGGGATCTGAACACCCATCTCTGGGACAACTATGACGACCGCATCCCGGTAGACGAGTACAAGAAGCTTGTGGGCTGGATGAAGGACAAAGAAAAATATGGCGAGCGCGATAGCCAGCAAAGTCCCGAAAAGGCCGTAGGACCAAAAGAGAAAGACCATTTTGAATATAAAGGCGAAAAGTACAACAAGGACACCAAGCCAGAGAAGCTCTTCGAGTTGACCGCCAAACTACGCGAAAAAGGCAACGAAAAGCTGCCAATTGACGAATATCAAATGCTCCGCGACTGGATGGAGCATGCTGATCGCGCCCGATGGTCGGGCGTTTTAGAGCGGGAGCTGGCCAACACTCATAAGCAATTCGAACGCAGCAAAACCATGGAGCAGCTCAAGGCCCAGGAAGGCGGGCGGGTGATAAATCCGATGCAGGAGAACTTCATGAGCCATCCTGTGATGGGCCTGTTTATGCAGGGTGCCTCCATCGCTAATGAATTGGTCAAATGGATTCCCCTCGATGACCGCAACAGGGACTTCATGAAAGAAGGCAGAGAGGCACTGGACTCCGCAAAGGCCGACAAACTGCAGGAGCATGTGCAACCGGGCAGGACGGAAGAGCAAAAAGATCGCGACAAGGCATCGCTAGAAAAACTTGATCAGGCTCTTGAGCAAAACCAGGCCGGTCGTGACAAGATCAAAGAAGGCAAAAAGCGTAAACAATGGGAACGTGATGATGAGGAATCCTGGGATAAATATGACCCATGGGGGCGCTATTAGATGGCAGTGCAGATCAAAGACTCCGGCATCGTTGAAACGACCGCCAAAGACTTCCCGATCCTGGCCGTCAACGTTCTGGACCGTCTCGGCTACAAAGTAGACAGAGCTAGCAAACAGCTCGATCAGATTCTCGCGACTGAGCGTCTGGACGAGCAAATCGGCAAAGATTGGTGGCGACAGGAATACCGGGTTGTTCTGCGCTGGAGAGTTGCGAGCTCGGGCGGCATGTTAATCAACATCGAGATGGAAGAACGCAAAGGCGGAGCTAGTGAAAACGACTGTCAGCGCCGTTGCGACCGCATCATGTTGGAATTGCAAAATGACGCTGTGCGGGTTGAAGAAGCTGCAAGCTACAAAGAAAAGAGCACAGTGTATGGCTCTGCGAGTTGGGGAACAGACCAGGACCTTGCTGCTAAAGGCTATTTCCAGAAAACAGCCGACGCCAAAAGGTTCATCATTGGTAGAACTCCGGACAATCAATACATTCAAGTGCCGGAATTTTGGACACACGCACATGCCATTGTTTGCGGGCGCACCGGGGTCGGAAAGTCCCGTGGCTTCTTCTTCCCCCAGCTAATTGAACGAATTGCGACAAGTATGATCGTGACCGAGGCGACACCCGGATATGAAGACGGTGAGCTGTATAAGCTGACTTCCGGATGGCGAAAAATGGCCGGTCACAAGGTTTATTGCTTCAATCCATCAGATATGAGCAGTTGTAGAATCAACCCAATTGACCGGATTAGATACGCTCCTGAAGAAGAGAAAGCAAGCGTTGCCGAGAAACTTGCTGACCTCGTCATCATGAACGGTGAGAGTGCCGAAGCCCGTGGAGACCAAACTTGGAACCGATCTGAAAAGCTCTTACTAATACCGTTATTGCTACATGCTGCTGCCGGTGATCCGAAGCGTGGTCACTTCGGTGCGCTTCGTTGGCTGCTTGCAGAAGGTCCGGATGTTTTAGCAAAAGTCTTAAAAGATAGCCCATCGAGAGTTGCACGCATGGAGTTTCAAGGCTGGATGCGGCTTGCTGGAGAGACTAACTTCAAATATGGCGTCTTTTCAGGGTTAGTAACTAAGCTTAATCCCTGGATGACTGACCAGATGATCGCTTTGACTGAAACAACAGACATCGACTTGGATGCACTTGCTACCCAGCTCTTCACGTTCTATCTAGCCGTTCCAAGCCGGTCGAAAGACAGTAAATTAATTGGATCTTTGATGATGAACTTCCTTCTCGATCATATTTTGGAGATACGAGAAAGGATGAAGTATCCGCTCACCATGCTGCTTGACGAGTTTACCAACTTCGGCAAAATTTCCGGCATTGGTGACACTTTATCGATTATTCGCAAAAACAAAATAGGTTTGATCTTAGGTTTTCAAAATTACGCACAGCTAGAGCAGGTCTACAGTAAACGCGAAGCTCAGATCATTATTGATATGCCTGCAACGCAAGTTTATTTCAAGCAGAAAAACTTCCAAGAAGCACGCGACCTTAGTGAAGCAATTGGACGCATGACTGTCGAAGAAGCAACGGTCGGAGATAGCGGGCGTGTTCAGGAGAGCATTCAGGGACGGCACTTAATTACGCCAGATGAACTTATTAGCCTCGATAAGCAAGTGATTGTTTTTACAGCCGATACGAAACCGCTCAAGCTGCCACTTACAGACCCACTTGCTTATGAGCAAGCTCTGTCCTACGACAAACCCGTTCGAGAGAAGCACAAAATCTCGGAGTTTGTGAAAACTCGTGGGCAAGTTGAAGATGAGCCACCGCCGCCAAAAGCTGAGCCTCCAAAAGAAAGGCCGCCAGTGGAAAAAGTTGTAGAACCGGAGTCGGAAGAAAAAAAGAAAGACGAGCCGAAAACTGAAATTGTTAAACCGCTTGTGTCGACTGGAAGTGATGGAAAACCGGACCGTGGGAGTCGTCCGGAGAAATCCAAAGAAGAAGATAGCGAACGGCGACCTACTCCAAAGCGAGACAGCGCCGCACCCGACTATGACCTTTGAGGTGTTTATGTGCCAGTTTCTAAAACAATCGAATGAGGAAAGAACCTGATGGGCGTAGGAATAGTCGTTGCGATTGTGACCTTCTTCGTGGTGGGCGCGGTGACTGGTGTGTGCGTGCTTCAAACGCCAGCCACGGGCACTATGGAAGGCCTGTTAACGGCAATTTGCGTATCGTATCCGTTCTTTTATCACGCAAGCGTAAAGCGCTATAACTTTTTGCATCCTGTTCCGAGACGCTATAAAGTGCCTGTAAAACAAGCATTTGGCAAGATCCGAAAACACCTTGACGAAAAAACTTACAACTTTGGCGACAAGTGGAACGTTCCTACTGCCGACACGCTTGAGCGCAGAATCAATGCCACGATTAGGTATACGGACGAAGAGTCACACTTGGAAGGTAGCTCAGTCAATAACCTTCACACAAAGACGGAACGCAAGCAGCGTTTTATTGTGATGGACATTCAGTTCAAAGAAGAGCCCAATGACACAGTTGTAGTGCAGTTTGATTTTAAGCCGGAAGTTGAAGGGGTGAATTGGGCGGCATGCGATCATGTCATAAAGGGCATGGTGAGCGACGCGGAGGCTTTGTTAGGTCCTGGCACTGATGCCGGCAGCGCTGCCGATACAATTCTGCCGGCACCGCCTTGGTGGGTCATCGGAGTTGCTGCTTGCAACCTTCTTGTGCTTTTCGGCGATATTAAGACGGCGGTGTTCAAGTAATGACTGAAGAAGAAATACTTGCCCGTGCATACTTCGTCATGGGTAAAGAAGCCGGAACATCCATGGAAGCAATAACCGAACGCTACAAGCGCCTGGCTATGGTTTGGCATTCTGACCGCTTCCCGAAAGCTGAAGCCAAAGCCGAAGCCGAAGAGGAAATGAAGAAG
>Ga0255042_10000014_pt1 | contig 14332 bp, 16 predicted proteins | sample BC1_12_5_MG_FD_183008 | JGI IMG/M metagenome (GOLD analysis project Ga0255042, IMG submission 183008) | Seawater microbial communities from Strait of Georgia, British Columbia, Canada - BC1_12_5 | ecosystem: Environmental > Aquatic > Marine > Strait | place: Canada: British Columbia | collected...
ACAAAGAGGGTAGCAAGAAGCAACCAGCCCGGGTGGAGTTTGTCCCCTGGACAGAAAAGGGTGACATTGTTATAATCCGAACAATCTCATATACGTTCAGGAGGAGTTCATGAAGATATCCACTCGAGGTAGGTATGGCACGCGAATGATGCTGGACTTGGCTGCTCATCACGATCAGGGCCCAACTCCTCTTAGGGAGATCGCCAAACGTCAGGACCTTTCGGTAAAGTACTTGGAGCAATTGATTATTCCACTGAAAGCCGCTGGGTACATTCGCAGCGTCCGAGGTGCCAGGGGCGGTTACACTTTGGCAAGGAAACCTGACAAGATAAACGTTGGGCAAATCATAAAGGTTCTTGAAGGGGGTCTGTCCTTGGTGGATTGTGTTGAAGATCCCAAAATGTGCGAGCGCGAAAAAAATTGCCCAACTCGTGACATCTGGCTCCGTATGAGTGAGCGATTGATGGAAGAACTTTCCTCTCTGACTCTTAGTGACGTCTTGGATGGTAAGAAATTGCCGGCATAGTCGCAATGGGCGGAGAGGGGAGAATATAGGAACTCAGTATTTTTCCTGCCAAGGGAATGTTAGAGGTACCAGGCGGTACGTCGTACTTCTCAAAGTCCCTTCTCGATGAATAGTAGCTGTCGTTCGATTCCTTCATCCCCTGTGGTATAGTAAAGATTAGGTTTAGCTAGTGTCCACCCGGAAACTCCGGATGGACACTAGCGAGCGTTGCCAAGGCAGAAAGGAGGATGACGATGGCCATTCGAGTCCTGATAGAAAGAAAAATAGATCCGGAAAATGAACCCGTTTTGAGTAGTCTTCTGATGAGGCTAAGAAGCAAGGCTATGCACGCCAAAGGCTACATTTCCGGTGAGACCTTACGCTCTCTGGAAGACCCCTATGAGTACTTGGTGATCGGTACCTGGAACAGTTTGGATGACTGGAGAAGGTGGGAATCGGATCAAGAGCGACAAGATATACAGAGCCAGATCGATAGCCTGCTGCGGGCTCCTGCCCTTCAGCGGGTGTTTGTTTATGAGTAGGGTTGCTCACTTCGTTCGCCGCATAGAGCATAGAGCATAGAGCATAGGGCACAATCCTCAGGTTAGTATGTCTAAACCCTATGCCTTCTGCGCAACGGAGCATGGACAACTAACAACGGGCCACTAACGACGGACACCCAGGAATCGCTCCTCTTCGCTATAAATACAGCCGCAATATCCCTGCCGATAAAGATTCAATTCTTTCGATTTCTGTATACCCTCTTGCCAACCTTGACGTAAATCTCGATCGATAAATGGGATCCCGTGTCCTTGACCCGCTTCCTCGCCGAGCTGGCGAACCAGTTCGTGATCCTGCCTCTTGCTGTACAGTAGGGTGGTGGTAAAACCATCCATGCGGCTCTTCTTGGCCAGTTTGGCGGCTGCGTTTAGCCGGAGGTGGTAGCAGTAGTGGCAGCGATTGGATTCGCGGAACGCCACCTCCCGCAGGAAGCTGACCACATCATATTCGTCCCGGTATATTACCTCTAGGCCTACCTGTCCGGCAAACTGCTCCACCGTTTCCAAACGGCGACGATATTCCTGATAGGGATGGATGTTGGGATTATAGAAAAAACCGAAAACCTTAGAGCCCTCATCCTCCAGAACCTGAAGCGGATAGACGGCACATGGTGCACAGCACATGTGGAGCAGAATTTTCAAGATGGCACCTCATTCTCTAAAGTTTTGAAAAGACTATCACCCATTATAAGTCAGAATCGTTTTGCCGGCAAAACATCACTTAAGTAACTTCTGAGCCGCTATGTGTATCGGATCCCAAGCGCCGGAGAAAGGCGGGGCATAAGCCAGGTCCAGATAGGCCAACTCCTCCAGGGAGAGGCCACCGGTCAGGGCAACCGCAAGCCCATTGATTCTTGAGACCACACCATCGCCTCCCACAGCCTGGGCTCCGAGAAGCCGGCCGTTTTCGGTGTCGGCGACCAACCGGATATGGAGTTCACGACTCCCCGGATAGCTGTGAGCTTTGGAAACACCTTGAATGGTCACCGCCTCTGCTTTTAGACCCGCATCCCTGGCTTCTCCTACAGTCAAGCCAGTGCTGGCTACCTCCAGATTGAACACTTTGAAGCAGGTGGATCCCACAATTCCCGGAAATGAAAGGTTCTGGCCGCCGATGTTGGCACCGGCAATGCGACCTTGTTTGTTGGCAATATCTCCGAGGGGAGCATAAACCGGCCTGTGGCTAATGCGATGAAAGCACTCACAGCAATCACCGGCGGCATAGATATAAGGGACATTAGTTTGCAGGAACTCGTTCACAGAAATTGCTCCGGTGGAGCCAATCCCTAAACCAGCCTCAGAGGCAAGAGAAACCTGAGGAACCACACCAAGACCGAGGAGCACCAAATCAGTTTCAAAAGTACCACCACTGCTGTGGACGATAATCCCTCCCGTGTCCGTAGGCTCAAATCCTTCCAGACTGGTCTCCCCGATGAAAGTCACTCCATTGGTTTCAAGTTCTATGAGAATTTGTTCAGCAAAATCTTCTCCCAGTCTCCTCAGGGGGAGATCTTTTCGATAAACGACAGTGGTCTCCAGTCCCAGTCGCCTGAAAGCTTCACACATTTCAAGGGAAATCAGGCCTGCACCCACTACCACAGCCCGTTTAGCTCGCTTCTCATCAATGAATTTTCTTATACGAATGGCATCAGTGACGTTTCGCAAACAGAAGATCCCCTCGAGGTCTTGGCCGGATACGCCTGGTTGCCGAGGAGTAGCACCGGTGGCCACCACCAGGTAGTCGAAAGTAAGGGTCTCACCGTCAGAGATTTCCACCCGCTTTTGCTGTGGTCGGATGGTTGCTACCCTAGTATGAAGTCTTACCTCAATTCCGGACTTGGCAAAAGCTTCAGGGGTCCGGGCAATGAGCTTGGCCTCATCCCTTATTACATCACCGATGTAATAGGGTGTGGGTCAGGCTGAGAACGAGACGTGCTCGCCACCCTCGAGTATGATCACCTCCAGTTCGGGGTCAACGCGCTTGGCTTTCGCAGCAGCACTCGGTCCTCCAGCACCACCACCAACCACTACTAGTTTTTCAGGCATGGTGAGTCTCCTAAGATCTGTGATGTGAGATGTGGGATGTGAGATCTCAAGGTTTCAGGTGTCGGGTGTCAGGTGTCAGGAAAAAGAAACATAGAAGCTGAAACCTTAGTCATTGTGATTTGTGATTTGGAATATTCATGCTTCAATCTACAATCTAAAATCCCCCAATCCCTTAATTCCTCAATCCCAAATTCGCAATCCGAAATCCCATATCTGTTCTTCTCGCCTTCAATGAAGAGGGCTTATCGCCTCAGCTGTTGAGCCAGCCACTGAGTGATGACCTCCTCCAGCTCTTTTTGATGGTTGCGGAAACGGTGGTCAGCAGCCTCTATCTTTCGCACCGTTATCTGGTTATCACGAGGACCACTATTTTCAAGATGATCGGCCACGCTAGGGTCTGCCAAGCGATCGGCAAGACCGTGAACTATGAGAACAGGTCTGGAGAACTGGGCGATGTTTGTAAACGGGTCGGAGCGGGTCGCCGGTCCCCTCAGACTTACTACATGGTTCGCGGTGTAGAGTGTCTTGCCCAGAGGGCCGAGATCAATCAGCATCCAGGAGTCCCCCTTGCCTGCGGCTTGCAGCTCCTGGGCTCGGCGGAGAACTTTGTTTGCCGCTTCCAGGCCGAATGCTCTCACGTTCCATTGGAAGAGATTTCCAGGAGGTCCGGTTAGTATTATTCCGGTGATCCTCGGATCTTGCGTTTCCGCCAGGTAGTAGAGGACCCGATTGGTCCCCATGCTATGACCATAGAGGAAGAGGTTTTTGTGGCGACGACGAGCCATCTCATCCACGCCTGTGGCAATGTCTTGCAGATTTTCTTCGAAAAGGTTTTTCTTCGGCCCCAGGTCATGGTCACGCATGTTAAGTGCCAAGGTGGTAAAGCCGTGTTCAGCTAAGGCTTCAGGAAGAAAGCTCATGATTCCTGAATAGAAATTGCCGCCGTAGCCGTGAACCATGAGCACTCCCGCTTCAGTCTGGTTGGGATGAGGCTGGCGCAAAACACCATTCAACCAAATACCATCTGTGGTCTGCAGTCTTATGGGCTCAGTCTGGACTTCTTGTTCAGTACCAGAGCAGGCTGAGCAAAGGAGAAGGACAACCGCCGCAAGGCTAAGCAAAAAAGGTATTTTGACTGATCGCATGATTTTCTGACTCTCCAGATAGATCAATGAAGGTGGTGGAGCTTTACCCAATGAACCATGGCGAAGAAAAAGTGGCGGGATTTTACACCTGTAACAATGGTAGAGCACGTGTCATATTAGCTTGACCGCTGCAATGTGGGCACACTCCAATATAAGAACAGAATAAAGTTTCGCGAACTAGGGAGTCTGGCCGCCAAGAAGCCAGGCTGGATCCACAGAAAAAGTCTCTCTCAGAGCTTCGATATTCTCCTGGGTTAACTGCTTCTTGCCAGCTTCCAAATCCTCCAAGTGCTGTTCACTAATGCACAGTTTTTGGGCGAGTAAGGCTCGGGTGAGGCCGCGAACTTCTCTGAAGTTCTGGATCCGCTTGCCAACTTCCTTGTGGTCGATATCGCTTGCCATGATGATCCTTCCTTTGCTGATCGTTAGAAACCGCAATAAATTGTAAACCTAACATACATAGCAGTTTAGTGTAAAATTCTTTTAAATAAGGGGTGACAAATGACCGATGACAAATGACTCATGACCTCGTATACTAACTTAATTTGGTCACGCAGCGGAGAGTACTCACTAATAGGGAGGTGGCAAGCTAATGTACGCGGTGATAATGGCTGGAGGCAAGGGTACCAGGTTCTGGCCGCGGAGCAGGCAAAAGCGCCCCAAACAACTACTGAATATTGTGGGGCAACGTTCCATGTTGCAACAGACCGTGGCGAGGATCAGTGGTTTACTGCCCTCTGAAAATATCCTGGTAGTTGCAGGTGAGGATCACGGGGCGGAAGTGCGCAATCAACTGGCCGAATTGCCCGCTGAGAATATTATTTTAGAGCCTGTTGGCAGGAATACAGCCGCATGTATAGGGTTGGCTGCACTGCTGGTGCAGCAGCGGGACAGCGCAGCAGTGATGGCAGTATTGCCAGCGGACCATTTGATCACCGACGAGGAGCTTTATCTGGCGACGCTACGGGCAGCAGTTGCAAGGGCCCGACTACAGCCAGCGCTCATTACCCTGGGAATACGGGCCACGACGGCCGAGACCGGTTACGGCTATATAGAGGCAGGAGAGCAAGTTGATACAGTACAAAATCACGGCTTCTACAAGGTGATTTCCTTTCATGAGAAACCTGACCGGGAGCGTGCTGAGCAGTACCTGGAACAGGGTAATTTTTTTTGGAACAGCGGAATGTTTGTCTGGCAAGCGGGGGCTATCCTGGAGGCAATGCGCAGCCATTTACCCGGACTTTACTCAGATCTCCAAAAACTGCAGTCCTTTCTTGATACGGGTGATTTTGAGGATGGAATCAGCCGCATTTATCCTGATCTGGAGTCCATTTCCATCGACTATGGTGTGATGGAAAAAGCAGATAATGTCTTAATGATACCTGCAGACTTCGGCTGGAACGACTTGGGAACCTGGGCCTCCATGGCCCAGATCTGGCCTAAAGATGATCAAAACAACGTCTGCCAGGGTGAAATTATGGCATTGGATTCCAGGCAGAATGTGGTGTTCAGTCGTCAGAAGCTGTGCGTTCTTCTTGGCGTTGACGACCTTATTGTGGTGGATACTGAGGACGCCTTGCTGGTGTGCCCGGTTCATAAGGCTCAGGATATCGGTAAGATTCTTGACGTGATAAGGCAGAGGGGTATGGAGCAGTACCTGTAGCCCGGGGGCCTAGGGATTTCGGATTTCGAATTGCGGATTTCGGATTTAAAAAAACAGGCAGGAGGCAGAGGGTAGATTTTAGAATTTAGATTGTAAATTGCAGATTGGAGACAGGCGAAACGGACTAAACTGGCAAGACCGGCTAGACTGACATTGGGCAGCAGGCAGCAGGCAGATTTTTCAACTAGGCACTAGGCACTAAGAACTAGGCACCCGATGCAGAAGACAGCAGGTAGCAGATATATAGATATATCAAGGTGGGAGCATTACACGGGTAAGGCGAGAATTTCATGAGGCCAATAAGATTTGGAATTTGTGATTTGTGATTTGGGATTTGCCGCGACGCGGCTGGTTTTACCCTGAGAGGCGATCTTTTTTCTCATCCAACCGGCGCAGCCCTTCCATCAGTAGGTGCATGGTGTCCTTGGACACCTGCCGCTTCATGGAGAGCCTCTCTGCGGGCTGAAACTGAAACTGCCCTTTCTCCCAAGCAAGTAGCTCGTAGAAGGCTTGTTCGCCCAGTAATTCTCCAAGTGATACCTGGTGAATGAAACCTTTGTCAAAGTGAATGTCGGCCTCATTTTCTTGGCCCGAGATGACAAGTATGCCAGTTCTGCCGTTGAGTGCGAGGGTCTGGACGAGTTCAGGAATGCTGAAAGTCTCTATGCTTCCCAGCATTCCCTTGTCCAACATTTCCTCCATTCTGGTGTTGGCCTGCTGCAATCGCTGGGTAAGAAGTTTGGTGAAATAGACACTAAGGGAAGGATTCTCCAGGATCAACCGATCGAAATCTTCCTTGCTTATCTGCAATAAAACCACAGGGGTTTTTGCCCTGATGGTTGCTGAGATCGGTTCGCCTGAGATGAGAGACATTTCCCCAAAACACTCACCTTCAGAAAGGGTGGCAAGCACTTCTTCCCGTATTTGCCCACCCTCGCGCAAAACCAATACCTCCCCTTTGGTAATTACATAGAGAAACTCGCCCACATCACCCTGCTGAATGATGTCGGTCCCAGTATTAATTTGTTGGAGCTGAAGTAAAGGAATAATCTTCTCCAGTGAGGCTTCCGGAAGGGGAGCAAAAACAGGCATGACCTGAAGTTTGGCGAGGTCAAGTTTTAGTTCGGCCAGGTGTTTCAATGTTTCCCGGGTGATGGCTATACGGCGCCGCCGTTTCATGACGTTGAAAGTGACAGTACCCATGAAACAGCAGCAGCGCAGGGTGCCGATTTCCTCACCAATGCCAAGGGTGGCATAGGCTACACCTTTAGAAAGTGGTAAGAGGTAGGGATGGCACTGATCCAGAGCTAAGAGGCAGACCTTATCGGTCTCCTCCAGGACGATCTGCGGATAGTCTATGGTGATTTGGTCGCCTTTGGAGAAGGTCGGACATTCAGAGACCTTCTCGGCGATCATGGTTACTCTAAGCAAAGCCATAACGGCTATCTCAGGTTGAGACTTCAGAGTTAGTTTGCTCTGGCCAAGGCATTATAGCAGACTTCTTCGGAGCAAGAAAATTGTACCGCTTTCCCCAAAAGTCTTTTTGATGTAACATGTGCACCTGGCTAAAAAATTGTCGAGTATGGCCCTGTTAGCGACTCCACCTCCGTCCGAGAGAGAATCTTCGTGCAGTCACAGGTACCGTTAATAGCCTAAGCAATTTTAGTGCCGCAAGGAGACACGAGTATGAAAGTTCTGGGCATCCTTGGCAGTCCCAGGAGAGAAGGAAATACCGAAATCCTTCTGGATGAGGCTCTAAGAGGTGCGAGTGATCACGGGGGCTTGTGCGAGAAAATTGTCTTGCGGGACTTAAAAATCACACCCTGTTTGGAGATTTATAAGTGTGCTGAGGACGGAGTCTGTGCAATTCAAGACGAAATGCAGGGACTGTTTCCGAAAATTATTCAGGCAGAGCGGTTGCTCCTAGCATCCCCCATATTCTTCTACAGTGTCCCAGCGTTGGCCAAAGCAATGATCGATCGGTGTCAATCCCTTTGGGCCAAGAAGTATATCTTGAAGTTGCCAGTTTCCCCCATTGCTGACCGCAAAGGTGTTTTTATCTCGGTGGCGGCCACCCGTGGCAAGAAGCTTTTTGATGGGGTGAGACTCACCGTTAAATATTTCTTCGACGCCATCGATGTAGCCTATAGCGATGAACTTTTTGTCCGAGGAGCTGATGAGAAAGGTGAGGTCAGGGACCAACCGGAGGCGCTCAAAGCAGCATACGATTTGGGCCAACGGTTGGTAACAGATAAAGAGGACTGAGGTAGGAAGAAACGCGGACGGCAAAAATCCGAACCTTCAGATATTGGCTGTAGCTTTGAAATTCCATCAACGTAAGAGAGGAAGGGGGACGTTCTATGTTGTTTATGGCCGTTTTTACCTATGAGCCTCAGGACAGAGACCAGGTGATAAAGCGACGCCTCGATGGTCTCGGTAATCCCAAAGGAGTGAAGGTTAAGGGAGAGTGGTTCGATATTTCCGGTCATCGAGTCTTCCGTCTCTTTGAGGCAGAGGATGGTGCTCATGTGGCTGCTTCTTTTTACGATTGGACCGATCTCGGGGTAGCAGAGTTGATTCCCGTTGTTGAAACTGAATTTGCCCTTAAACTGCTCAAGAAGGTCAGTCGCAAATAAAATGTGTGAGTAGTCGCAGTTTATTTGGGAGAATGCGAGCCACTCAGACTACCCAAGTATGTGGTAATTCACTGCATCCGTGTGGTGGTCAACTTGACAGCAGAGATTCTCATGGGCTAACCTGATGCTGTATCTTGGGAGCATCCTGGTGTCTGCCCGGATGTTTCAAGGATTGACGTCGCGAGACCATGGAGAAGGGTGTGCCACCGGCCAATGGATAAGGGCGGCCATGTGATTGAATCCCGCCATAGCGGAGACGGACTGATGCAGCGTGTAAGTCTTAGGACCTGGATGAAATGTTTACTGATGGTGCTGATGCTCATCAGTGGCTGCAGCAGACCACTGATGAGCAGGTTGGTGACCATAGAGACGGTGAAACTCCCAGAGGTTGACATCCAGAGAGTTAAAATAATTGGTGTCCTGCCTTTCAAAAGCCCTGAACAGACCGTAGGGCGACAACTGCAAATGGAGATGGTTGAAGGACTTACCGGTGAGATGTTCCTGGCACTAACGGTACAAGTGGACAAGAATTTTCAGCCGAATTCTGATGCCTTCCGCAAATTGGGTAAAGAAGCTGATGTCAATGGGTTGCTACTGGGTGAGATCACCGAATATTCTGTGCTGGTCTCGACAGATACCAAACCCATGCTGGCCCTTCGAGAATTTGGTACTGGCGAACCGGCAGAATACGGCTGGCTGGCCGTAAATGAGGATCCATCCATCGGAGATATTTTCTACTACAGCCTTGAGAACTTACAGCGTCCAAACATCGTTCAGGTTTCCATTACCAGGATGTCCTACTCCCTGGCCGTGCATCTGCGTCTAATTGAGCCTACGAGTGGCAGCACCATCTGGGAGAAAGAAATCTCCAGACATTTGGAAAGATTTAGTCTGCCTGGTCGTCCAGTGAATACAGAAGCCGAGATCAGACGTATCCAGGTCTCAGTTGTTAAGGAGGTGGCTACTCACTTGAGGCCACAGGCGGCCACCGTACAGCGAATGCTAAGGGGGCCCCTGATCACTATTGATCCAAAGGTTACCAAGCTGATCCGCAAGGGAATTGATGCGGCTGCCCGCAACGATTGGGGGCAAGCTGAAAGTTTGTCGCTGCAAGTGCTGGAAAAGGACCCTGACCAGTGCACCATCATCGGCAACCTCGGTGTGGTGTATGAGAAAAGTGGGAGATTCTTGGAGGCGTTGGCCGCTTACGAGCGAGCATATCGCTGTCAGCCGCGAGATCCAACTTATCGCTACTATAGTGATGATTTGCAGACTGCTTTTGCTCCAGACCTCAGTAGAGAAGACTTGCCGACTGTAGTGCTTGGTGTGCGCGAGGATGGAGTCATGTACCTGGACGGAGGAGGAAATCGCCGCCATCATCCGGGCGATACTTTTGTCATATGCCGGGCGCAGTCTATACGGGACCGGAAGACGGCTGAAATCAAGACGTATGTGGAAACTGAGTTGGCCAGAGGAGAAATAATCGAAGTTCGTGAGCAAATGTTTTTGGGACGACTCCTGCTGTATGATCCTGAGAGAGAAGTCCGGAGAGGCGACATGGTACGGTTCGAAAGGTGAGGGAGGCAGAACCAGCAGTTCAGTGGACCCAACGGGTGGTAACGTTATGTACATCCGAGAAATCGCCAGGAGTCTCTATCAACTAAAGAACCGGTTGGAGGAACTGGAGCAGGCCTGGGAGTCGGAGCCACCTGGTGAGAAACGGGATGAATTAGAGCAAGAGCTGAGGAAGATTCGCCTGGAGTATGAAAAGGTGAAAAACATCCTTGAGGGAGCGAAGGAGTCCACTTCTCCCTAAGAACGTGAATGAGGATCGACACTGACTGATTTTCAGCAAAGAAAAGGCCCCAACAAACGTTGTCCCATCTGGTTGTTCCCGGACCACCGTTCTCCCCCCAGCGTCACCATGAACGCCGGTATTTCTGCCACCTGGCTGGGTTACTAGGTCCGTCCGGTAGGCCCTATAATACATTGCTTTCTTAAGGCCAACCGTGATGGTTCCCGCTCGTTGGGACCTTCTTTAATTTAACACGGTTCTGCTACTTTGCAAAGAAAATATTTAAGCGATCATCCTAACCCGGATATTTCATGAATTTCCTGCTACGATCGCGGATATGGGCGTCCTTCCGGGTTAAGAAAAAATCTGGGTAGTGAAGCTCTGACAACTGTGAATTTCAGCTTGAGACAAGATGAAATTATAGAATTCCGCAATCTACACTCTAGAATGTGAAATATCCAGAACCCCAGTCGTCGAGCAGGGGGGGAGTCACTGTGGAGAAAAATCAATTAAGAGAGAAAACAAGAGCGAGAAGACTATTTCTCTTAGCTCTTCTTTTTTTATTTCTTTATCTAACCTATCTCCTCTTCAAACCATATTTGGGTACGGTTGTTTTTGCTATAGTACTCACCTCAGTCTGCCAACGTTTCCACAAACGAGTTCTGCAGCGGTGTAAAGACAGGAAGAACCTGGCTGCTTTCCTTACCACAGCAATGCTGGTGGTGATCGTAGTTGTTCCCCTGGTGGGTTTCTCCACAGTACTGGTTAACCAAGGGGTCGACTCGTTTGGGCAGGTCAACACCTGGCTGCAAGAGGGAAACATCGAGAAGATGCTATCCTGGGAGTGGGTCCAGCCGCTCCGCAGCATGATCAACCGTCAGTTTGCCAGACTGGGACTCGAGGATCTGAATGTGCGCAAAATCATTCTGGATGCCAGTGCCGGACTGGGACAACGAATCCTTTCCTGGGGCAAGGATTTTTTGGGGAACGTAACTGGGCTTGTGGTTCAGTGTTTGCTTCTGATCCTTTTGGTCTTTTATTTTATTCGGGACGGGCAGGCGATTCTTGAGAAGCTCAAAGATCTGTCACCGCTGTCAAAAGAGCAGGAAGAAAGACTGATAGACCGAGTCCGTGATCTCAGCCGTTCAGTGGTGATGGCAAACGGTGCCACTGCTGTAGCCCAAGGGTTTGCCGGGGGCATCGGCTTGTGGATTGCCGGCATCTCTCCACTCTTCTGGGGAACCACGATGGCTTTCACCTCTCTAATTCCGGTTGTGGGTACAGCCGTCATCTGGGTTCCAGCGGTTGTTTATCTAGTGCTGGTACAGAGCTGGGGCAAAGCACTATTTCTTGCCATTTGGAGTATGTTAGTTGTAGGCTCCATCGACAATTTTCTCCGACCTTTTCTGATGAAAGGGGATGGAGGTATTTCGTCCATCTATCTCTTCTTTGCAATCCTTGGTGGAATCAACCTTTTTGGAATTGTGGGGATACTTTACGGACCGCTCATCCTTGGGGTAGCTGCCATCCTTCTTTATCTCTATGAGCATGAATATAGTGAGATGCTGGCAGAGGAGTGAGACGGGGAAATGTTATAACCTGTCATTATCGCAATACATTTTGAGCTTGATCAGCCTTGGAATCGCGTGTAGAGTATCGTTGGCTGCGGCTGGCATGAGGTGAATCGGCACATGCGAGAACAACTCCATAGACCTGCCGTCCACAGGAGGAAACGGTTCGGTCTTATTATGAGGCGGCTGATAAAGAGTCGTACTTTCCCGGTGCTCGGTGCCATTTTGCTTGTTTTTTTACTGAGTTCTCTTGGGGTGCTGCTCTTTGAATACCCTGCCAACCAGAGTTTTCATAGCCTGTGGGACGCAGTCTGGTGGACCCTTGTCACGGCCGCCACCGTTGGCTACGGTGATAAGGTTCCTTTGACCACCGGCGGACGATTTGTTGCCATTTTGGTCATGTTATTTGGCATTGGGCTTTTGGGCATGGTCACCGGTAGGATTGCATCCTGGCTGGTGGAATGGAAGATCAAGGAGGGGAGCGGCTTGGTCGATCAAAAAAAAGTAAAAAAGCATTTTGTTATCTGTGGTTGGAAAAATGAGATGATCTCGGTGCTTGAGGACATACTCAGGGTTAACCCAGATCTTTCCGATGAGGACATTGTTTTGGTGAGTACGGTGGAACCGGCGGAAGTGGAGAATTTGCGCTCCCGGCCGAGTCTCCAGAACATTCGCTTTGTCCGGGGTGACTATGTGGAGGAGAATGTCCTGCTCCGCGCCAATATCAAGAAAGCCGCCAAAGTACTTGTCCTCGCAGACAACAGCACCCAGGCATCCGATCAGGAAGTGGATGCGCGCACTGTCATGAGCGTTCTGACTATCAAGACAATATCCAAGGATATATACACGTGCGTGGAACTGATTGATTCAAAATTTAAGGGCTACCTGGAAAATGTCCATTGCGATGAGATTATCTTGAGCCGCGAATACAATCGGATTCTCCTGGCCAATGCCACGGCGGCTTCTGGCATTGCCCACATCGTACAAGACCTCCTTGATGTGGAGGGTAGTCGGCTCGTCACCAAAAACTTCCCGACCCGGTTCGTGGGGGATAGCTTTGACAATCTCAGCAAATATTTCATGGAGACTGAAAACACCATCCTCATCGGCATATTGGAAAATACCGGCAATATTTTCCAGCGCAAACGAGAGGCACTTCAGGAGGCCCAGAAGACCCCGGACATCTCCCGGCTGGTATCCAATCTCCAAGAAGTAAAAGAGCTGCGAGGCAATCTGCCGGTGTTCAACCCCGGACCAGAATATGAGCTTAAATCATACTCCCGGGCCATACTGATTCAAGCCTGATTTACTAGGCACTAAGCAGAGGGCAGAAGGCAGGAGAAGGCTGGAGTAATGGAGTGGTGGAGTAAGGCGAACTCATGAAATCCCAAACTCCAAGCACCAAATAACAAACAAATTTCAAATTCCAATACTAAATGACCAAAACAGGTTTTGAATTTTGAATTTTGGTCATTGTTATTTGTTTGGTATTTGAGATTTGTGATTTGGAATTTCTATTCCCCCAATACTCCATGGATGGTGATGGAAGGTGGGGTTTGCATTGCGTCTTTATCATTGCAAATTGAGAAATGAGAGTGATAATTGCATTTCAATAAAATGAGAAATGAAAAATGATACATGTGGAATGGGATATGAAAAATGGATGAGCAGGGTGTCATTGAAAAACTGAGAAAAATTGAACTATTTGACGCTGTCAAAGATGATGAGGAGAGACTGACCAAGCTGGCACGCATCGTGACCTGGCAGCAGTGCAAAGCAGGAGTTGAGGTCATAAGTGAAGGGGTAGAAGGTAACGAACTCTATATACTTCACAAGGGCATGGTTAACATCCACAAGCGGACCCTTGAACAGGAACCATATACCATTGTCACCCTCAGAGACGATGAGGATGTTTTTTTCGGTGAACTTGCCTTGATGGACAAAGAAGTTCGCTCAGCCTCTGTGACCGCCGAAATCGATTGTGAATTTCTCGTAATTCACCGCGACAATTTCATCCAACTAGGTGAGGAGGACCCCAGGCTTGGCCTTTTGGTAACCAGGGCCATTGCCAAAGAGCTGTCCAAAAGACTGCGCAAAGCGAATCAAGACATGGTTTTGCTCTTCGAAGCATTGGTGGGGCAGGTGGCGGAGAGCGGGGGATTGGAGGAAGGGTAAGGAAGCCTGATTGAAGATTTACCACAGAGGCACCGTCTCAAATGAACTAAAGTGAGCTAAAGTGCCTAAAATGTCTAAAATGAAAGGACTTAAGAGCTATCCTTTTATATATCGCAAGCAGAGCTTGCTCCTACAGGAATTACTTACATGATGCTCGTCATGTAGGAGCAACCTTTGGTTGCGATTCGGGAGTGTAATAAAATCCGAAATCCGAATATCGAAATAGAAGAGATTCA
>Ga0255042_10000020_pt1 | contig 13452 bp, 9 predicted proteins | sample BC1_12_5_MG_FD_183008 | JGI IMG/M metagenome (GOLD analysis project Ga0255042, IMG submission 183008) | Seawater microbial communities from Strait of Georgia, British Columbia, Canada - BC1_12_5 | ecosystem: Environmental > Aquatic > Marine > Strait | place: Canada: British Columbia | collected...
TGGCCATGCCCGACATCCATTGGGGGTATGGCTTTCCCATCGGGGGAGTCGCAGCGTTTTCTTTGGATGATGGTGTGGTTTCGCCTGGAGGAGTGGGCTACGACATTAACTGAGGGGTGCGACTCGTACGCTCCGGTCTGGAGCGCAAAGAAGTCATAGGCCACATCCGGAAATTGGTGGAAACCCTGTTTAGAAATATTCCCTCCGGGGTTGGCTCCAAACGGAAAGATCTGCTGCTCTCAAAAGCCGAGCTGAAGAAGGTACTGGTAAAAGGGGTCGGATGGGCAGTAAAGCAAGGTTTCGGGCTGGAAGAAGATCCGGAATACATCGAGGAACGGGGTTGTATCCAGGGTGCCGACCCGGACCTGATCTCCGATCGGGCTCTCGAACGGGGCAAAGCCCAGTTAGGCACACTGGGATCGGGGAACCATTTCGTAGAGGTTGGTTACGTAGATGAAGTGTACGATGAGCATGCTGCCAAGGCTTTGGGCTTGTTTCTGGACCAGGTAACAATAATCGTCCACACCGGCTCGCGGGGACTTGGTCATCAGGTTTGCGATGACTACATCAAAATACTGATGAAAAGCACGCAAAAGTATGGCATTGAGTTACCTGACCGGCAGTTGTGTTGCGCTCCCATTGCCTCCGAGGAAGGGAGGCAGTACCTGGCCGCCATGGCAGGAGCTGCCAACTATGCTTTTGCCAACCGACAAATTATTTTCCACTGGGTGCGGGAGAGCTTCGAGCGTGTGTTTCAGATGAGCTCGGAGCGGCTGGGGCTCAGGCTCATATACGATGTCTGCCACAATATCGCCAAGATTGAGACTCACCGGGTGGATGGTAAAGAAAGAAAGTTGTGTGTGCATCGAAAGGGCGCCACCCGGGCCTTTCCGCCCCATCACCCGGACACACCGCTGGCTTACAAAGATGTAGGCCAGCCAGTACTTATCCCTGGTGACATGGGGCGATACTCTTATGTACTGGTGGGAACGGAGCAGGCCATGGCTGAGACCTTCGGCAGTACCTGCCATGGTGCCGGTAGAGTCATGAGTCGAAAGCAGGCAATGAGGGTGTCCAAAGGCAGAGCAATCATTCGGGAATTGGAAGATCAGGGCATCACAATTCGCAGTGCCGGGAAGACTACCGTGCGGGAAGAGATCCCGGAGGCCTACAAGGATGTGAGTCAGGTGGTGGATGTTGTGTCCGGTGCCGGCATCAGCAAAAAAGTGGCGCGCTTGCGGCCAATGGGGGTTATAAAAGGGTAGAGTGAGGATTGGGGATTTCGGAATTCAGGAATTCCTCTTTCCGGAATCAAAACGTGATTAATTCCCCAATTCATTGTGGCTTAGGTTGATTGCACACTAACTGCTATTGGCTGATTGAAGCTGTCGTCCCTCAGCGTACTCTGCGGTGTACTGTAATTCAATTTGGGAGAGTAGAGGCGAGGCAGTTAGGGGGACACTATAAAAAGAAGCCGGAAGTAGCGGACGCCGCCAGGAGCATAGACAGTAACCTCATCACCTGGACGCCGGCCTAAAAGAGTGCTGCCCACGGGTGAGTCAATAGAGATTCGACCCTGCATGGCATCAGCTTCAAATGGCCCCACCAGTTGATAGGTTGCCCGGTCGCCGTTAGCGATATCTTCCACCCCGACGGTAGCGCCAAAGCAGGCAACTGAGGAGATGAGGTGCTGTCCAACCACTATTTCTGAGAGGGAGATCTTGCGGCGCAAATCCTCGATTCGACCCTCCACAAAGGCCTGCCGCTCGCGAGCGGCAAAATACTGCAGGTTATTGGCCTTGTACCCGTATGAGCGGGCATTGTAGAGAGCTTCTATAACCTGAGGCCGGACAAAGCGGTAGAGAAAGGAGAGCTCTGCGCGTAGCCTCTCGTAGCCGTTTCTTGTAATGGGCCGCTTTTCCATGGTTCAACTTCTCATCTGTTTCTGTTGAACAACTCAAGTCAGATCTTTTATAGATAATCACGGGCTTTCGTTTCTCCCGGAGACCTATTGGAGTTCAAATAATCTCCGCGTTCTTGGCAAGAGGGTGAGAACAAATGGAGACCCGTTACAGGTATTAATGCTAGCGTAAAAAAGTCTTCTTGGCTAGTATTTTTGAGCATGCGAGTTCGTTGGTGTTCAGCCAAAGCCATATTTTCCCTTCCCCGTCCCCGCTGCACTGCGGCGGGGTCTTCGAAGGGCCCGGATTCTTTACTTGGAGGCTGGAAAGGAAATGAGTGAACAATTGACCAATGTGGGAGTAATGTTCCCAGATGATGCCGAAACCTTTATTTCTCAAAACCCTGAGTCCACTTTTACTGTCCTGGATGTGCGTCAGCCCATTGAGTATGAAAGCGAACATTTGCCAGGGGCAAAGCTCATTCCTTTGCCGGAGTTGGTTGACTCTCTGCAGGATTTGGATCCAGGGAAGACAATTATAGTGTACTGTGCCGTTGGCGGGCGAAGTCGTATGGCAGCTCAGTTGCTGGCCAATCAAGATTTTAGGAAGGTGTACTATCTGGAAGGGGGAATGGAGGGATGGGAGGGTCCAGCGGCTGAAGGGCCGCGGGAATTCCATCTCCAATTTATCCGGGGTGATGAAGCGGTGCAAGAGGTCATTGCCCTGTCATACAAAATGGAAAGAGGGCTGAAGGCTTTCCATGAAACCGTGAGGTCCAAGGCCAAAGACCCAGAGCTCATCGAGCTTCTCGGCCATCTCGTCAAGGCAGAAGAAAGCCACATGAAGAGATTACTGGCTGTGAGCTTGAAATGGGGTATGGATCCGGATGAGATTCAGATTTTCGAGGAGAACGTCGAAGCCACTGTCATGGAAGGGGGCATTGATATAGGGAGTTTTCTGGCCAAAAACGAATCTTTTCTCCAGAGCGTTGCTGGGGTCGTGGATGTGGCGATGATGGTGGAGACTCAGGCATTGGACCTATATCTGAGAATGGCGGCGGAAAGCAACGATGCCGCCACTAAGGAGGTTCTTTTCGAGATCGCCGAGGAAGAGAAGGCCCACCTCAGGGCTCTGGGGCGAGTGCTGGAAGATCATCTTTCGAAATCGGCATAACCTGGATTATTTCATGAGCGGAGAATCGATAAAGAAGCTGCTACTGGCTTTACTCCTTGCGGTTACAGTCGCCGCCCAGCCCGCGATGGCAGTAGAGAAATTGGAATTGGGCTTTGGCGTTGGCGCCGCACCGGATTATGAAGGGTCCGAAGACTATGTACCTGTCCTTCTACCTTACGCCAGGGCAGATTTGGATTCAGGCCAGTTTCTGCGTCTGCAAGGCAACCGGTTGCGAGGCATAGACTTCAAAGCGAACGTGCTTCCGGATGACATTTGGAGATTCGGGCCAATGCTTGGGTATATCCCTGAACGGGACGATGTCGACAACAATCAGGTGGATCGCATGCAGAAAGTTGACACCTCCATTATGGTGGGCATCTTTTGGGGTATCGAGTTTGATGGGTGGGCCGCCGAAATAGAGGCCCAGCAGGATGCAGTCGGTGGGAATGGCTTCTTGCTCACATTAGACGTTGGGTACAAAATACCAATAAATTACCAGTTGATGGTAGGGTTCAGCGTCTTTACGACGTATGCTGACGGTGACTACATGAATGCTTATTTCAGTGTCGATAGGGGGGACTCGCAGCGCAGCGGATTAGACCAATACGATGCCGACTCTGGTTTCAAAGATGTCGGTTTTTGGCTAACCGGGCGCTATAATTTTTACGGGTATTGGAATGTCTTAGCCGTTGGCAGTTACAGTCGGCTCATTGGTGACGCGGCGGACAGCCCGATCGTAGATGACGAGGGTGATCCCAACCAGTTTTTGCTTGGGCTCATGCTCTCTTACGACTTCTGATTGCTCCTACCAAAGACTGAGGTTTCAGGTTTCAGTGTTCAGGTTTCAGTTTGTTTGTTTTTCTTTACTGACACCTGACACCTGAAACCCTGAGATATGGTGCTTGGAATTTGATATTTTGCGATGCTTCATGACTCCAGCAGACTGCCCAAAAAGGGGAAAGACTATTGGAGTCTCCTCAGGGGGCGGCCCAAAGCTGGGTCCTTTGAGCCCGGATTCTTTATTAGAGAAACATCCAAATTTTCAAAATGTTCTTGTCCTCTTCCCGGCGGTACTCTATCGCGTTTCTCATATGACGTACGAATTGTAGACCCAGACCCTCTTCAAGTCGATCCATGGCGGACTTGGAGTGATCCGGCGGCGGGACCGTCAGCGGATTGAATTCTCTGCCATCATCTATAACTGTGAGGGCGATCTCCTCTTGCTCGACCTCGATTTGGACCTCAATCTCATGGGACTCTCCATCGTCATATCCATATTTGATGATGTTCATGAGAATCTCTTCCAAAATGAGGTTTACCGCGTAAACGAGCTTGGATGGTAACGCTCGCGGTTCCAGAAAGACATTCACTACCTGAAGCACATGAGTCAATTCCTGCATGTCGTTAGCAAATGAGATGGAAAGTGTGTACGCCACAGCAAGCCTCCACTATCCCGGATATTTCATGAATTACTTGCTGCGACCACGGATATGGCCATCCTTCCTGGCGTCCTCGGGTGTCGGCCCCTGCGACGTACCGTTCTGGTACGCCTCGGAACCAACACCCTGCGGTTGCCAGGTGGCATGCCCATCTTCGCGATCTCGCGACAGCAATTCATGAAATATCCGGGATATAAGTCTTTGAGCTACTCGATACGAAATTCGAAGTAGGTACTGTCTGTAGATTCCGCATTCGTAAGTACCTCTTTCAACGGACTCCCTTCCCGGGCTTCGGCGAATCCAGCGGTAATCCATAAATTTAGCCCTGGTTGCCCTTCACCCTCGATGAAATCACTTACCCTCAACTCTCTGGCCAATTTGATGCAGAATTTCCGGGCCTTATCCATCTTGGCGTTGTGCTGGACTACCATTATCTTGTTCATGCCGTAACGGGAACAGGTATCGGTGATCTCGAGCTGTTGCGTCACCCGGGAGGCAAGGTTTTTGACCACGGTCTGACCTGTCACATGCCCGAGCTTCTCATTGACTTCATCCAGATTTTGCACAGTGAATGAAATAACGGAAAAAGTGATCTGGTGGCTTTCCAGCCGGGCCATTTCTTCCTGGAATTTTCTTTCGCCTTGTGATTGGGTGGCCATGCCGGTCAGAGCGTCGTGGGGGGTTTCCAGTCCCTGGATGAACTGCTGCACCACCTCATCAGAGGCCTGCTGGATTTCCTCCGGGGTGCCTTCGAACCGGATCAGTCCCTCGTCCAACATGGCCACGCGCTGGGAAATGTAAAAAATGTCAGGAATATCGTGGCTGATCACAACCCCAGTAAACCCGAGCCTTCTTTGGTAATCGGAGATCATGCTGTGTACTGCGCTTTTTCGTATGGGATCGAGTCCTGTGGTGGGCTCATCGAAAAGAACAATCTCCGGTTCAGTCACCAGGGCTCTTGCCAAAGCTACCCGTTTCTTCATGCCTCCGGACAACTGGCTGGGATACTTGTTGTCTATCCCTTCCAGGTCGAATAACTTCAGTTTGTCCCACACCCGGGTGCGAATTTCCCCTTTCGGTAGGGAGGTAGCCTCTTTCAGAGGAAGGGCGACGTTTTCGTAGACACTCATAGAGTCGAAAAGAGCCGTGTCCTGAAACATGTAACTTAATTTGGCTTTGAGGCTGTCTATCTCAGCCCTTTTCATTTCAGACAAGGATCGTCCCTGGAAAAGAATCCTGCCCGAATCGGGTTCCAACAAGCCAATGATGTGCTTCAGGAGCACGCTTTTACCCGTGCCACTCTTGCCAATAATGGTGGTGATCTCCCCTTGGAAGATGTTGAGGTTGGCGCCATTTAGAACCTGATTGGCCCCGAACCTTTTGTAGACGTCTGCAAACTGAATGAGCGGCTGGTTCATTTTCGATCCCACAACAGTTGGTTGTTTTTCTCCGGGGAGGTCTGCAACGTTAGGGTTTCTTATCATATTTCGCCAATAAACCTAAACCATAAAAATAGTCATCGCAACACACAAAGCGGCGCCCATGTTTTATGGAGCCCTGTTGATCGTGATAATTGAACCGTCCTTCCGCCCGCGCTGGTAATCGATGGCCAATCTTGTGGGAGAGCCAGTGCAGAGAAGTTCTTCACAGTTGAAGCATTTGCAGGTAAGATGGCTAAATGTTGTCACAAGAAATGCCCTTTACCTCCCCCCGTCCCTGTCTGAGGCGCGGGATCTTCGACAGGGGAGAGGAGTTTAGGGGAGAAGTGAGTAATGGCTTTGCTGGAGGAGCAGCTAAATGAAATTCAAACTTAAACACAAAATATTATTACTCTACGCAGGCGTGAGTATTTGTCTTCTAGTTCTGATAGGTGGTTTCCTCTCATCGAAATTAAAAAGAGAAAAATTTACGGCAATTCAGAATAATTTTGCAAATCAGCTCACTCATATCGATTTTGCTCTGGTCAGTTTTTTTGATGAAGTCGAAGCAGATCTCGAGACTATTGTTGCAAATGAGTTTGTAAGATCAAGAAAGGATGAGGATTTTACCAACTTTACTGAAGTGGATGCAGATACTTTTGAATATAACATTGGCGAGCTAGAGCAAAAAATAATCAACATATTCAACAACTATAGAATAACACATGAATTTGCTAATTCTGTTTATATGGGCCGGGAAAACGGTAGTTTTGTGCGGTCTCATAAAAGAAATAGATCCACGAAGTATGATCCTAGAGCCAGACCATGGTACATCTTGGCTAAGGAGAACCTTGGAAAATTAGCAAGAACTACCCCCTATACGTCCGTAACCTCATTGGATGTAAACATAGGGGTAGTTACCGCACTCCAAGATGAACAAGGTCAAGTCTATGGTGTAGTGGGTATTGATATAACCCTTGATAACCTCACAGACTATATTGAAAACGTCAAGGTTGGGCGCAACGGTTACATGGTTCTGCTCGATGAAGATGGCATGTTTTTAGCGAGTCGGAACAAAGCCGAGATCTTTCAAAGTATTGAGGCAATATACAAAGATGACATCGACAGACTCTTTGAAGAGAGTCAGGGGGTTGTAACTCTCACAAAAAACTTGAAAAAACAATACCTCTTTTTCGATACCTCCCCTGAGCTTGGCTGGAGTCTTGGCATGATCATTCCTGCGGAAGAAATCAATGCCGAGGTTAGAAGTTCGGTAAACGGGATACTTTTGGCCCTGCTTTTAGCCCTTGCCCTTCTCAGTGGACTTACCCTTGTCGGCCTGCAAAATTTTGTTGTCAAGCCTTTGAAAAAACTAGACGAAGGAACTGGCCTCATTGCTCGGACAGGTAATCTGGACCATCATATAGAAATTCGATCAGGCGACGAAATAGGACACCTGGCCCAGTCATTCAACAAGATGATTGATTCGATTGGCAAGGCAGAGAAGGGTTTGAAAGAATCAGAAGCAGAGCTGAGAAAACATCGGGATCACTTGGAAGAACTGGTGGAGGAGCGGACCAAAGAACTTTCAGAGGAAATCGCCGAGCGCAAGCGGACCGAGGAGGCACTTAGAGAGAGCGAGGCCGAGTACCGATTGTTGGTAGATAATATGCCAGGTATCGTCTACAAGGGATTGGCGGATTGGTCAGTGGCTTTTAGAGACGACAAGATAGAGACAGTGTTGGGCTGCAGGGCGGAAGAGTTTAATTGTGGGGAAAGAAAGTGGTCTGATTTTATAGTTGAGAAAGATCTTCAGGCTGTCCATGAGGCCTTTGTCAAAGCCTTGAAAACGGACAAGTCATTTGTCCGAGAATACAGAGTCAGGACCGTGGGTGGAGAGACTCTCTGGGTGAGTGACAGGGGAACTATCGTTTGCAATGAAAAGGGAGAGATTGATTACGTCAGTGGGGTGTTTTTTGATGTAACCGAGCGCAAAGAGGCGGAAGAGGAGGTGCTCAAGCTATATCGCGCCATGGAGCAGAGTCCTGCCTCGGTAGTTATCACCGACCGCAAAGGTGCGATCGAGTATGTGAATCCCAATTTTGTTAGAGTGACCGGATACAGTGTAGAAGAGGCGATTGGGCAGAACCCACGGATTTTGAAGTCCGGTGAACACAGCGCGGAGTTCTATGAGGGGCTCTGGAATGAAATTCTTAAAGGTAATGTATGGCGTGGCGAGTTTCGGAATAGGAAAAAGAGTGGTGAATTATACTGGGAAAGCTCATCTATTTCGCCCATTCTGAATGCTGCTGCTGAAATAACCCATTTTGTCGCGGTTAAAATGGACATTACCGAGCGCAAGCGCATGGAAAAGGAATTGATCCAAGCCAAGATTACAGCCGACGAAGCCAACAAGGCCAAAGGCTATTTTCTCGCCAACATGAGCCACGAGATTCGCACCCCCATGAATGCGGTTATCGGGATGACATATTTGGCTTTGAAGACGGAGCTCACATCCAAGCAGCGGGATTACCTGACCAAGATCCGATCATCGGCAAATTCCCTTTTGGGCATCATCAACGACATCCTGGATTTTTCCAAGATCGAGGCGGGCAAACTGGATATGGAATCGGTGGACTTCACTCTAGATGAAGTTCTGGATAATCTGGCTAGTCTCACCAGCGTTAAAGTCCGGGAAAAAGAAGACCTGGAGGTTCTTTTCGCCACGGCTCCGGATGTGCCGCGATTTCTGGTAGGTGATCCCTTGCGTCTGGGGCAGGTTCTCATTAATTTGGTCAATAACGCCGTCAAATTTACCGACTCAGGGGAGATAGTGGTATCCACCCAGGTGGTGTGGCAAGACCAGGAGCGCTTGACTCTGAAGTTCTCGGTGAGCGACACAGGAATAGGTCTCAGTGAAGAGCAAATAGCCAGGCTCTTTCAGGCCTTCAGCCAGGCCGACACCTCCACCACCAGGAAGTACGGCGGCACCGGATTGGGGCTTGCAATAAGTCAGCGTCTGGTGAATATGATGGGAGGCGAAATCTCGGTAGAAAGCCAGCCAGATCAGGGCAGTAGCTTCAGTTTTACCGCCACCTTCGGCCTGGGCAGGGAAAAGGGAGAAGAGCGCTTGGTGCCTTCGCCGGATCTGCGGGGTTTGAAGGTTTTAGTAGTGGATGACAATGCCACCTCGAGGGATATACTGCAAATCATGTTGGAATCTTTTTCGTTCCAGGTGGTTTTGGCGTCTTCGGGGGAAGAGGGACTGGCAGAACTCGAGGCCGCCCCCAGGGACGAGCCCTTTGAACTGGTGCTCATGGACTGGAAGATGCCCGGAATGAACGGCATTGAGGCATCCAAGCGCATTAAAGGGCATCCTGACCTCAGCAAGATTCCGGCCGTCATTTTGGTGACCGCCTATGGCCGGGAGGAGATCATGCAGGAGGCCGAGAAGGCGGGGTTGGAAGGTTTTCTGATCAAGCCGGTGAACTCGTCGCTGTTTTTTGACACCATCATGCAGGCCTTGGGCAAGGATGTTCTCAAGAGTTCTCCCGCTGTGCGGCAAAGAGAGCAGGAGGTGGAACTGCTGCAAAATATCCATGGGGCTCGGGTGTTGCTGGTTGAAGATAATGAAATAAATCGGCAGGTGGCCAAAGAGATTCTTATTGGGGCGGGGCTTGAGGTTTTCTTGGCCAACGATGGCCAGGAAGCTGTAGACGCAGTTGGCAAAGAGCACTACGATGCTGTGCTCATGGACATTCAGATGCCGGTTATGGATGGTTACCTGGCCACTGAGGCGATACGAAGCGATCCGCGCTACAAAGATCTGCCCATAATAGCCATGACCGCCCACGCTATGGCTGGTGACCGTGAAAAATGTCTGGCAGCAGGGATGAACGACCACGTGACCAAACCCATAGATCCTGAACAGCTCTTCTCGACTCTAGGAAAATGGGTTCGAGCGGATCGGGATTCGCGGCAAGCTCTGCCCAGGGAAATAATAATTGCCGATGAAAGGGCAGAGGAAGTTTCACTGCAGGATGGGGCTTCAACCCAGGCAGAGTCAGAGGAAGAGTATCTCCCGGTGTCTCTGCCGGGATTTGATCTCCCTGCTGGGCTCGTCCGTTTGCAGGGGAATAGAGGTCTTTACAGAAAACTGATGCAGGATTTCGCCGCCAATTATTCCGGGGTGGCCGGGGAGATTCGGCAGGCCTTGACTGCAGGGGATATGGATCTGGTGCACAGCCTGGTCCATAATCTCAAAGCTGTGGCTGGCAATCTTTCAGCCACAGACGTGCTGGCTGCGGTTGTGGAAATGGAAAAGCTCGTGAGAAGGGAAGATGAAGCCACTGCTCCCACACCTGAGACACTAGAGCAAAAGCTGGCAGCCCTGGAAAAGGTACTCAAGCAGGCGCTGGAGTCGGTTCAAACACTTGAGCCACCGGCAGAAGATAAGACAGCCGAGCCATCCCCGGATGTGATGGCCTCGGTTCCCCCTGAACTGGCAAGAGCTGCGGCCAACCGCATCCGCAAAGCCGTGGATATGGGCGATGTAACGGAATTGAAGGGTATTGCCGAAGAGCTGCAAGCTCAGGCAGAAGAACTTGCGCCTCTGAGAGAAAAGATCGTGCAATTGGCGGAAGATTTTGACTTTGATGGTATATTACAACTGGCTGACGTTTTGGAAAAGGATAGGAACAACTAATTGGAGCTGTAGATGACCAACCAGGTGACAATCTTTGCAGACGGTCAAGAACAACCTGAACGGATTTTGCTTGTGGACGACAATCCCACCAACCTGCAAGTGCTGTTTCAAACCTTGGAAGGGCGAGGTTACAATCTTCTGGTGGCAAAAGACGGTGAAACAGCTATCCCCATAGTCAAAAAGGCCCTGCCGGAATTGATCCTGCTGGACATTATGATGCCGGGGATCGACGGCTATGAGGTATGTCGACGGCTGAAGAATGATCCAACCACAAAAGAGATTCCGATAATTTTTCTTTCCGCTCTAGGTGAAACCAAAGACAAAGTCAGGGGATTGGATTTAGGAGCAGTGGATTACATCTCTAAGCCTTTTCAGGCAGAGGAGGTGATCGCCAGGGTAAATACCCACATCACTATTTACCGGCTGAGACGTGAGGTCCAGGCCCAGAAAGATGCCCTGGAACGGGAACTCGAGGTGGTTGCCAAGGTACAATACGACCTCCTCCCTAAACGGCTTCCCGAGATTAAGGGGATGAAGCTGTCGGCTTATTACAAGACCAGTCGCTACGCTGGTGGCGATTACTACGACATTATCGAACTTCCAGATGAGCGCTGGGGTTTCATGGTGGCCGACGCTGAAGGCCACAGTACCCCTGCTGCTGTTCGTATGGCCATGACCTGTGCCCTGTTGCGTGGTTATCCGGGAGCGGCCAGCAATCCGGATGAAGTTCTGAAAGACCTCAACAAGACTCTTTGCAAGGTTGTCGGCATGAGTTTCATAACTGCCATTTTTGCTGTTTACGATGGGCGAGATAACAGTTTGCGCATAGTAAAAGCAGGCCACATGGATCCCCTGCTCTACAGACCTTCCAAAGGCGAGACCGTTGAGATTCCCTGCGAGGGTACATATGCCATGGGCATTGAGCAATATGACGAGGTGCCGGTGACAGAAACCAGGTTACAATCGGGCGACCGGTTGCTATTTTATACTGACGGGCTTACCGAACAGTTCAACCCGGAAGGGGAAATGTACGGCCTCGAAAGACTGTGTCGGCAACTTTCCAAAGACCACGGGGACAGCCCAAAAGAAATTCTCGATGCAATCGTTGATGATGCGGAGAGGTTTGCAAAAGGATTGCCGGCTGAAGATGATCAAGCACTTCTGCTTTGCGTTGTGGAGTGAGCTTAAGAGAAGCAGGAAAGGCGAAACAGATGTAGCCCGGATATTTCATGAATCACTTGCTGCGACCACGGATATGGCCGTCCTTCCTGGCGTCCTCGGATGTCGGCCCCTGCGACGTACCGTTCAGGTACGCCTCGGAACCAACACCCTGCGGTTGCCCGGTGGCACGCCCATCTTTGTGGTCTCGCGACAGCAATTCATGAAATATCCGGGCTAGACCCTCGATATGGGATATGAGATCTGAGATAACGAGTCACATCTCACATTCCAGATATTACAACAGTTTGAAAGGAGTACGGATGGAAGTTATCGAGAAGAAACAGGACGGAATTTGCATTTTAGCTTTGAGTGGTCGTTTAGATGCGAACAGCTCTGAGGAATTTCGTGAGAAGATCCTGCAACTTATCGAGGATGGCACCAAAAAAGTAATTTTGGATTGCGAGAATCTGGACTACATTTCAAGTGCTGGTCTGCGCGTGGTTTTAGAAGCCACCAAAGAAATAAAGCAGAATGAAGGGAAAATAATGCTCTGTGCCTTGCAGGATTATATCAAGGATGTATTCGAGGTAGCTAAATTCGACGCATTCTTACCCATCGGCTCCAGCGTAGAAGCTGCTGTCAAAGAATTCTAACTCTTTCTTAGGCCTCGAGTTATTCGTTCGAGGGTTGCGGTTTGGGTGGTACAAACCTCTTCTTCACCAAGGCATTGCGGTACTGGATATAGGCGTTGCGGATGGCAACGTAGGGATCAATGGCGGCTTCCTTGAGAGCCTCGTAATCTCCCAGCGTCAGTGAGACGTTGTTGAATTTCCTATATGACGTCACCGCCAAACGACGCCATATCAAGGGATGAACGTACCAGGTGATTGGATCCAGGAAGGAGTCTCCAACCCAGCCTACCAAACTTCGCGTACTGTGTGGTCCCAGTACTGGCAGGTTAATGAAGAAACCATGCCCCAGCCTCCAGACACCCAGAGTCTGGCCAACGTCCTCGTCCTGCATGGGGAGGTTCAGTCCTCTCGAGGAAGGATCGAAAAAACCGAAAAAGCCGAGGGTTGAATTAACAGTGAAGCGCGAGAGTTCGATGCCCGCACCCCGAAAGTTCCCCTGCAAAATGGAATTGACGAAGCGGACCGGGAACAGCAGGTTGACGAAAAAGTTGCGTACGGCAACCCGGAAGTCCTCGGGGAAAACCCAATTGTAGCCCCGGGCTGCGGGTTTGAGGAACCAGAAGTAGAGCCGGTCATTGAAGTGAAATATGGCTCGGTTTACGGGTTCCAGGGGATCTGCAATCAATACTGCTTCGGCTTCTTCCGGTTCCTCTTCCAGGAAATCCAGATCCTCTTCAAAATCGAGGTCCTCATCCGATAGATCTTCCGTTTCCTCCTTTGAGGCCGGTGGACTTTTCTGTTCCTGTACTTCCTCTACCTCCGGAGGACTATGTTCTGCCGTTAGCTCCTTGGACTGGGATGGGTTTTTATCTGCGGTGGCCGAGGTTGCCTGCTGCTCCTGCACGGAGGGAACCGTTGGCTCCATAGAAAGGGTGGAAGTAGAATTGTGGGCACAGCCGACTGCGATAAAAGCAACAAGCAGGACCATCCATGATAGTGGCTTCATGAAATCCATGCTCCGTA
>Ga0255042_10000021_pt1 | contig 13450 bp, 11 predicted proteins | sample BC1_12_5_MG_FD_183008 | JGI IMG/M metagenome (GOLD analysis project Ga0255042, IMG submission 183008) | Seawater microbial communities from Strait of Georgia, British Columbia, Canada - BC1_12_5 | ecosystem: Environmental > Aquatic > Marine > Strait | place: Canada: British Columbia | collected...
AAACAATATTTTTAGGTTGTGAACCAGTATGGGCACAAGATTCAGATGAATGTCAATATTACCCTAATGCCGAAAATAATGGAAATGGTGGACAGAATGAAGGATTAGATGATGATAATGAAATTATTAAAAGTGAAGTATGTTCGCAATGTTTAGCTGGATGGTATGGACCAGAATGTAATATGAAATGTTGTGGTGGTTTATGTAGTAAAACATTGGATGAAAAAGATTGTGCTGAACAATCTAGGGAATCAGATGAATTATGTGAATTTTATCCTAGTCTTAACATGTGTTTATCTTCATGTCAAGGAGATACGAGAGAAGATTGTGTAACAACTAGAGGGTGTAGATGGGGAACAGATTATGAAGAAGGATTAAAGACAAGCCCAACTGGAGATCCAAAAGATGGTGATATTGGTCCATATTGTTTAAATAATGAATGTGTTTGTCCAAATGGGACACCCGCAAAAGGACTCCAATGTCCAGCACATAATTCAGAATCTTGTACAAGTTGTGAAAAAGGATATAAACAAACTTGGGGGCGTGGAATAATGAGTGATTATTTTGTATGTAGACCAACAACAGGTATAACAAATTTACTTGAATGGTATTTAGGATTAATTGAATGGGATAGTATTCAGAGTGATTTTTTTGATTCAGAAGGAATTAATTTAATAATTAGAACAGGTGTATTTATAACTATATTAATATCAAGTTTATTATCATTAGTAATATTTATGATGTTAATGATTGGAGCAACACCAGCAGCATTGGTATTATTGGGATTAGTAGTCCCAATAGGTGTTTTGGTTTTAGTATCCTTGTTCTTATATTATATACCATTATTTTTTAATAATTATATATGGGCAATTATACCTAAAATATCAATACCTTTTACACCAATATCAATAGGTGGAGGGAAAAGGATTGAAACCGCATTTCTATTATTTAAAGCACCATATTTCTTATTATTTCCAATATTATGTGTAATTGTTTTGATTGGTGTAATGTTAAATATATCGCCACAAATGATAGAATTATTCAAAGAAACAATGGAATCTATTAAAAAATGGATGGCGGAAAACGAATAGAAACCATGCGTGTGGGAGAAAGTAAAATATTTTTTTAAAAATAAATTAAATTTGAAAATAAAATTTGAAAATAATATAAAGACAAAAGTATATTATAATATACTTTTAACTATGGTTGAAAAGGTCATAGATGATTTAATTAAAGCCCATTTCAATCAAACAAAAATATTAGTAAGACATCAAATCGAATCATATGATGATTACATTGATAATATTATTCCGAATATATTTGAACAATTCTTTCCATTAGTAATAGATTCAAAAGATAATACGAATATTATTAATAGTATTAAATTATCAGTAGATAATATAATAATTGGAGATGCATATTGTATTGAGAACAATGGATGTTCAAATATATTAACACCACAGATTGCAAGATTGAGAAACTATAGTTATTGTTGTTCATTATATATTGATATAACTTCATCTGTTACAATAAAAGAAAATGGGAATTTAATAACATTACCAGATAAAGTTATTAAAAATGTATTATTTGGTAAATTACCATTAATGGTAAATTCAAAATATTGTATGAGTAATAAATCAATTAATAATGATTGTAAATATGATATTGGTGGTTATATGATTATAAATGGAAATGAAAAAGTAATTATTTCACAAGAGAGGATATCAAATAATACAATTCAAGTATTTCAAACAAAGAGAAACAATATTAAATATTCACACGTAGCAGAAGTCCGTTCATGTCATGAAAAGATATTTAATATACCAAAATTAATTAGTATTAAAATAACAAATAAGGTGGATAAGTTTGATAATGAAATTAAAATAACAATACCAAATATTAAATTTGATATACCAGTAATTATATTATTCAGATTATTTGGTTGTTTATCAGATAAAGAGATTTTATACCATATTATTGATAATACCAGTAAAGATATTGATGATGTAATGATTAAAGTTTTATTAAAATCATTTGAATCATCTTCACATATCAGGACAGAAGCAGATGCTTATAAATACATGTATCAATATATTAGTAAAAATTATGTAAATATATCAGAAGATAAAAAATTTAATTATATAAAGAATAATATATTAAAGAATGTTTTACCACACTTAAATACATCAAAACAGAAATTATTATTTTTAGGTAAAATAATTAATAAATTAATTAAATGTAATTTAAATTTATTAGAATTGGATGATAGGGATAGTTATTTTCATAAAAGAATTGATACACCTGGAATATTGATGGGTAGTTTAACATATTTATGTATTAATAAAATAGTAAATGATATAAAAATATTCATAAATAAAGAAATGGTCTCAGGATTATATAATATTAATGATAATAAGAATTTAGATAATATTGTGAATGATATGAATATTAGTAAAATAATTAAATCTTCGTATATTGAGACATGTTTAAAAAGTGCTTTGGCTACTGGTAGTTGGGGAATTAAAACTGGCAATGGTGATAAAGCAGGTGTATCTCAAGTATTAAACCGATTAACATATTCAAGTTGTTTATCACATTTAAGAAGAATAGCAACTACCGCAGATATCACAGGTAAATTAATTCCGCCTAGAAAATTACATGCTACATCTTGGGGATATATTTGTCCAACTGAAACACCTGAAGGTCAATCAGTTGGATTGGTTAAAAATATGGCTATATCAAATTATATTACAAATAAAATATCTTCAGATCCAGTAAGGGATTTAATTAAAGATAAAATAATGGATATAGAAAAAATAGATATATATACTTTTGATAAATTTACAAATACAACAATATATATAAATGGAGAAATAATTGGATTTACAGATAAACTCCAAGATTTAATATCTGATTTAAAAGAAGCACGAAATAATGGAATTATTAGTATATATATATCATTTTATATATGTTATAAAAATAATTCATTATATATTAGTTCAGATAAGGGTAGATGTATGAGACCATTATTAAAAGTTAATAATAAATCTATTGATTTTAAAGGGATTGGTTTAAAATTAAAGAATAATAATAATAATTGGTTAGATTTGCTAATAAATACAGATTATATAGAATATATTGATATTAATGAAGTAAATAATATTTTAATATGTCCAAAATATAAGTATATCAAAGATAAAAATTATACACATTGTGAGATATCAGCATCTATGATATTAGGGGTTGTTGCTTCGTGTATTCCATTTGCACATCACAATCAATCACCTCGTAATACATATCAATCAGCTATGGGGAAACAAGCAATTGGAATTCATTCAACAAATTTTAATAATAGATTTGATACATTCTCACACGTGTTAAATTATCCACAAAATCCACTAATATCAACAAAATATTTAGAACATTTTAATTTAAATAAATTACCGAATGGAATAAATGTTGTAGTTGCAATTATGTCATATGGTGGATATAATCAAGAAGATTCAGTATTAATAAATAAAGGAGCTATTGATAGAGGATTATTCACATCAACATTTTATAGATGTTATCGTGAAGAGGAGAAGAAAAATCAATTAACAGGTGAAGAAGATATATTTTGTAAACCAGTATTAGATGAAGTATTATTTCCAAAGCATAAAAATTATGATAATTTAGAAGAAGATGGTTTTGTCAAACCAAATACATTTGTATCAGATAATGATATTATAATTGGTAAAATTATGCCTATTAAGAACAATATGTATAATTACCGTGATACGAGTATTAATGTTAAAAATAATGAAGATGGATATGTAGATAGAAATTATATTAATACAAATGGAGATGGTTTTAAATTTTGTAAAGTCAGAATTCGTTCAACAAGGGTTCCAGAAATTGGTGATAAATTTTCAAGTCGTCATGGTCAGAAAGGAACTTGTGGTATGATATATGATCAATGTGATATGCCATTTACTAAAGATGGAATTGTCCCAGATATTATTATTAATCCACATGCTGTTCCTTCAAGAATGACAATCGCACAATTATTAGAATGTTTATTAGGAAAAACTGGAATCCATTATGGTTATAATGGAGATGGAACAGTATTTAATGAAATGAATACTGAAAATATTTCAAATGCATTAGAGAATGTTGGATTTGAAAGAAATGGGAATGAAGTAATGTATAGTGGAATTACTGGAGAACAATTGAAAACAAGTATATTTATTGGTCCAACATATTATCAAAGATTAAAACATATGTCAGGTGATAAAGTTCATTCAAGGTCATCTGGTCCAGTAGTATCTATGACGAGACAACCAGCAGAAGGTAGATCATCTCATGGTGGTTTACGGTTTGGTGAAATGGAACGAGATTGTATGATTGCTCACGGTTCATCATATTTCTTGAAAGAAAGATTAATGGATGTATCTGATAAATTTACAACATTTATATGTGATAAATGTGGTCTTATTGCTATATCATCCCCAATTAATAATAATTATCAATGTAATTCTTGTAATAATTATTCATCATTTACTAAAATTAATATCCCATATTCATGTAAATTATTATTTCAAGAATTACAATGTATGTCTATTGTTCCACGATTTAAAATAGATAATAAATAAATAATTAAGTAAATAATTAAGTAAATATTTTTTTTAATTTAGTGAGTTTATATTTAAAGTTATAATATATTTATTAAAATAAAATGAACTCAAATTATGACGAAAATTTAAGTGATATCAATGAAATAAATCCAGACCATATTGTTGATATTAAGACAGTTCAATCTTCGGCAATCAAAATATTAATTGAAGCATTAAAAGAAATATTAACAGATACTAATATAATATTTGATGAAAATGGTGTAAAATTAATAGCAATGGATTCAACTCACACAGTATTAATTCATATGAAATTAGAATCAGATAAATTCGAATCATTTCATTGTAAAGAAAAATTTACTGCTGGTATTAATATGTTAAATTTATATAAATTAATTAAGACAATGAATAATACTGATACATTGACTTTATTTATTCATAAAGATGATATAAATAAATTAGGATTAAAAATTAATAATGATGAAAAGAAAACTCAAACAATATATAAATTAAATTTATTAGATATACCAGAAGAAGAGATTAGTGTTCCACCAGCAGAATTTGATACTGAATTGACTTTACCTTCAGCAGATTTTCAAAAATTAATTAGAGATATGGTAAATATTGGTGAAAATACTGAAATCAAAAGTATAGGTAATTCACTAATATTTAATTGTGAAGGCGATTTTGCAGACCAATCTACACATTTAGGAGAAACACAGAATGGGCTTCAGTATAAATATAATTTAAGTCCAGAATTCCCAGTTCAAGGTGTATTTTCATTAAAATATTTAATTTTATTTACAAAATGTACTAATTTATGTAATCAAATTCAATTATATATTAAGAATGATTATCCATTAATTATTCAATATACAATTGCATCACTTGGTATGATCAAATTATGTTTGGCACCAATTACTGATAATAGTTAAAAGTGTGTTTTTATTCTACTATTCGTATTAGTTACATATTTTTCATAACCAGTTATAACTGTTTCTAATGATTTCACATTTTCTCTATACCATAATTTAATAATATTAAATTCTTTTTTAGGTGAAATTGATATACCATTTAATTTTTCAAAGTCGTTTATATCTTTATGGATATCTTCTGAAATAATTTTCAATAATAATTTATCCCATTCGGATTTAATATCTCTTAATGGAACTTTAAATGATATACAACATCCAAGTCTATTTTCGGGGTCTTCCCACATAGGTATAATATCCCCTCTCATAAAAAAATACATACAATTTTGTAAATTTTGAGTTTTAATTGTATTTTTAAGTATATTATAATCATATAAATTTTCACAATCGAAAATTTTGTTATAACTATTTTTATCCCAATTTTTGTTATTTAATTCATGAATCCATAAAGACCAACTATTATTGATTTGAATTTGTTCTTTTTCCATTATAATATAATATATATAGTTTTATTTTAAATAATATAATAAAAAATAATATATTAAATATAATATAAATGAACTTTGTAAATATTATTATAATTTTTGTATATATATACTTATTATATTGTCAAATTAATAGAGATGATACTGGATCTATAGTAATATTAACTGCCATTGTATTATTTTGTTTATGGTATAATAGAAGAAATAGAGTTTTAGAATTATTTGATGTTCAAGGAGATTATGCTAACTTAGAAGAAACAACTGTTTATGAAAACTATGTTCCAGAGATTTTCCCTGGATTACTTGCGAGTAGAGTTAAAAATTATGATGGATTATGTTTAAAAACAGGTAATACTGAATCTTGGAGTCATGAACAAGATTGGCCATTATTATCAAATAATGAATTATATGTAGTTCAAGGCAATGGTGTTCCACCAGTTCAATATCAAACAAGTGATGATAATTTAAATGGTCCCCCAGTTAATGGATTTGAAGGTGGTCCGGAAAAAATGTTTATGTTTGCTAATAATATTTCTGATCCAGAATGCTGCCCATCTACATTCGCAGATAGCACTGGATGTGTATGCACTACTGATGCTCAGAAAGACTATATTGCTCAAAGAGGTGGTAATGGTGTTGGTTGTGCTCTATAATTATCCAATTAACCTTTGATGTAATCTAGAATATTGATCAAAATGTGTTTCATCTTTATCTTGTAATCTCTGGACCCTATCTCTTTCTTGAATCTCTTTTATTTTTTCTCTTTCTTGTAATTTGTATTTATCTTCTTTAGACATATTATAATTTATCTTTTTCCTTTCTCTATTATAATCTTTAATACTTACTTTTCTATCTGATACATTAATACTATCTACATCAATTAATGTAGATTCTTCAAATGCTTCCCTTAAATCTCTATATCCTAAACCATTTATTTCACCCGAATAACTTTCTACTTTACCACCACCCAATACTGTTAATGAGTCTATGTTTTTTAATGATATTAATTCAGTTGGTTCTTCATATACCTTTAATTGATTATTTGATTTATTTATCTTTTTAAGTTCATTGAATTTTTTATTAAATACATTCTCATTAAATTCTTTCATATTATATTTTTCAACATTGCTTTCTTTTTTTAACCATTCACCATACCCATCATCTAAAAATTCATCACTTATTTTATTTTCTTCATATATTTTATTAAATTCTTTAATATCGAATTTATTTTTAATTTTTTTTTTAATTGGTTGTTTTTCACTACTGATAAATTCTTTTAAATCTTTTTTTAAATCATTGTGTCCTTTATCATCACTATTACCTTTTATTTTTTTTAATAATACTTGATATGATAATGTAACTAATTTAAATTCATTTCCATCTTTATATTGTTCCCCTCCTTTATCAGGATGAACAATCATTGCTCTTTTTATAAATGCTTTTTTTAAACTTTTTTCATCATAATTTTTTGATATATTTAATGTTTTATATGGGTTTAATTTTATTTTTTTAGATTCCATTTATATTTTTATATATTTTTTTTTTAATTACTAAACATTTAAAATATAATAATAAATATAAATGACAAAGAAACAAATTGGCGGATTATGCCCACCATGCTTAATACCTATAGCATTAGGTGCTTTAGGTATGGGTTCTGTTGGATATGGATTATCTAATAAATCTAAAAGTAAACTAACTAAATCTAAAAGTAAACTAACTAAATCTAAAAAGGGTGGTAAAAGAATTAAAAAAGGAGGAACTCCTCCTAAAAAAACTAAAAGAAAAAGTTTGAAGGGTAGATTAACTAGACACAGAAAACCAACACCACCCAAACAACCAACACCACCATCACCACCAAGAAGTATATATGAATGGTTATTTGGTAGAGGTCCCAAGCCACCAACCAAACCACCAACACCACCAACACCACCAAAAAAAAATAGTAAAGAAATGAAAAAAGATCCAAATTATAGAAAATTGTCAAAAGTAATTGCCAGAGAAATGGATATTCCGACATCACACGGTAAATTTGTATATAAACAAAATTCGAATGAAAAAAAGAGACATGATATTAAAACAAAAAATTTATATAATTCGTTATATCAATAAGGAGTAACATATTTTTTAATAATCCAACATAAAAAATAAAAAATATATTATTAAATAATTTTTTAATTCATCTCTATTTTCTAATGTAATTATTGGTGGCATTTTTATTATAATTATATTATGTATTTAAATATTTATCTATTTTCTGGTTCAGAATAATCATATTTAATATATTCAAAGATATCTTTCTCATTATTAAATACATGATCTACTTTTTTCTTTGTTTCAGAATCTTTTAGTGAATACTCATTTAGTGTTAATCCGCGTTTAAGGAGGTCTTCTCTCATTCTAACATTAAATTCAGCGGATCCTGTAAAATATAATATTGCAAATGGATACTCATCTGGTTTTGTAAACATAAAATCAACTCTACGATTAATTTTATTTATTTTAGATAATCCCATATACTTTTTATTACCTCTAGATAATTCATCTACTAAATATCCGGTTTTCACTAATTCATCTATAAATTTATTATAAATTGAATTATTCTTTACCCCTGGTGTATTAATTAATATATCTATATTACCACTATCCGGTTTCATCCTCCTAAAAGATCCAGCAATTGTTAATTGAGCAGTAGGATCTATACTATTCAATACATCTTTTAGAACCTTTTCATGTTCAACAATTTCATCTCTAGGTATTCTCTGTAAAATATCATCATAATATTTAAGACCCTTTAATTGAACATTATTCAATACTTTATCAACATCTTTGTCTTTCCTTAAATCATCTATAGTTTTATATCCTTTTTTAACAAGTTCATTTGCTTTTACTGTTCCAACACCATGAATATCTAAGAATAATTTTCTAGGATCTACGATATCTTTTACTTTTTCATACATTGGACAAGTTCCAGTTTGAATTATTTGATTAATTTTTTCAAGAATTTTTGACCCAATTCCTTTCATTTCAATTAAATCTTTTGGAATTAATTGAGAATCGTCGTCTAATTGTGATAATGCTATATTTGCTTTTCTATATGCGGCGGCTTTAAAGTGTTCTCCATTTATCTTTTCATATTCATCGAGTTTATTAAATATTAATTTAATTCTTTTTAAAATTTCATTTGATATTGGAGATTTTTCTACAACTTTTTCTTTTTCTTTTTTAACTTCAACATCATCTCTAATTCTAATATATCTAGCAAACCTAGGTTTTCCTGAATCTGTCATACCAGAATATTCATATGTAATTAATGTTCCAACTGGATGGGTTTCTTTATAATTCCCTCTAATAATATCATCCATTCCAGAAATAGCAAATTCATGTTCTTTATTTTCATCTATAACTTGGTAATTACCTTTATTTATTAGAGGTTTACAAATAAAAGCACCTAATTTACCAGTATATTTACCTGTTCCTGGGCGATAATCAACAATAACAGCCTCAGCATCAAAACTTGGTTTATATTTCAACATGAAATTAGACCGTTTATCTTCATATATACTACTCGGATCTTTTAACATAATTCCTTCAGCACCATCTATCAATATTTTTTCATAATATTCTTTCATTTGTTCCATGCTTTTAACAACTGTTTGTGTTGTTAATATCATTGGACAAGTTACTTTTTTAAATTTTTTGTCTAGTGTTGCTCTAAATTTAATCCAATGCTCTTTAACTTTAGGCATAATTGATTTTAGAAAATTATACCTTTGTTCAAATGTTGCATTAATATCTGGCGCATCATATACATAATATTTAATATCAAACCAATCTTCGTCTATTGGTTCTTTTTTTCTAGCTGCTCCCATTCTTTGAAATCCATCTCTTCCCATAAATAATTCTCCATCTAATGGAAATTCGGGTAAAGCTGATTTAAACCACTGTGGTGCTGGAAATGTTGGTTTATTTTGTCTAGATATGAATAAATTTCTTTCCGGATCCCATCTAGCTCTATATCCATCAAACTTTTCTGACATCAACCATCCAATTGGTGGATTATAATCAGGTAATTTCCTAGGTCGTTTCATACCAATACTATATTCTTTCGCAAGCATGAAATCTAGTTTATTTTCTTTTTCCATTATATATATTTATTATATTCATTATAGTTTTATATAATAAATAAATCAAATTATTTTACGATTAAAATAAAGGTAAATTATATAATGGAAAATTACAAATTTGTGGAAAATTATAAAACACCGATTTCATGGTGGAAAAGTGAGACAGGTAGTATTGGTTGGTGGTGGTTACCATTTATATTTGGTATTATTTGGTTTATGGTTTCTTCGTTTGTTAGTGGAATATGGGATTCAATAAATGAGTATTTTTTTGAAAAAACAATTAAAAAAACAATTAAAAAAGATGATATTATATTTCATAAAATATTTCCAATAATATTTATAATATTAACGATAATTTCTTGTCTTATTCAAACTAATTTACTTCGGGGATGGTCCTAAAATTTTAAATATCTTTTTATTTTATTTATATGCTGGTGATTATATATAGCTTTGCCTGATTCAATTTCTGCTATAGTATTCAATGGTAAATTAACACCATTCGCTAATTGTTTTTGTGTTAATTTTTTTGAATTCCTATTTTGAATTATTTTAATTCTTAATTCATCTGGGACTTTTGCATGTTTTAATTCATCATTATCAACTTTTTTTTCTAATTTAGTAGCATTTTGATTAATACTTGTTTGTTTACTTTTAGTAACAGTAACGATAGGACCTTTATCTTTTTTTTTTAAAGAGGAGTTCATTATAATTGTTTTCCAATCTTGATGATCAAATATTTCGTTATTGTTTGACATATTTATATTATTATATTTAAATATATTTTTAAATGATTAAAAATCCCTACTTTCATATTGATCTTTATATGGAACATTTGTTTTTTGATATTTATTTTTGTTTATTTTTGAAACAAAATCAATTGTTTCAATTTTCCCATAGTCTTTATTTATGTATCTAATATTATTAAAATAGTTAAAACGATTTAATAATCTAAATTTATATAGAGTAAAATGTTTATACATTATTATATAGAATAATAATAAATTATTTTTTTCATATTTAAAAATAATTTATGAATAGTATATATATATAATATAAAATGGATCCGAAAGAAATAAATAAAACTAATTTTTGTGGGAAACAAGTAGATAATATTATTTCAAATGATATGAAAAAATATATTATCCAAGATATGAAATTAAGAACTTCTTTAACACCTTCTTCAAGATATGCAAAAATTTATAATGAAGCTTATAAAAAAAACTTTAATAATCCTCATATATTATGTTTAAAAACATATGGATCGCCATATTTTTTATATTTAACAAAAATTAATAGTATCAATTATACATTATTAATTGATAAAAAAGTTAAAAAGGGATATGATTACCCTAAAATGTTTATAGTTCCATATAGTTTTAATTCTGATTTATATGATGGAACTTTATTTGAAACAGAACTATTAAGGGATAATGATAATAAATGGTTTTTAATTATTGGAGATATTTATTATTATAAAGGTAAAAAAACAAATGAAACAATTATTGTAGATAGAGTAAAACAGGTATATAATATATTAGAAAATGAATTTGTATCAGATACAGAAATAGATATTTGTGATATTCAAGTTAAAAAATATTTTGATATTGAAGATAGAGAAATAGTATTTGATGAATTTATACCAAAATTAAATTATAAAACACGTGGATTATATTATATACCAATTAATGTAAATTATTCGAATGTATTATATATGTTTAATGAAGATGAATTAAAAAAGATATATGAATCTAAAATTGTAAATAATAAAAAATATTTAAATTTTAAAATAACAACTTCAATGAAACCAGAGGTTTTTGAACTATATTTAAAAGATAAAGATGCCATTACAAAAACAGGAACAGCCCACATATCGGGTATTAAAAATAGTGATTATATAAATAATTTATTTAAAACAGAAACATCAGATATAATTGTTCAATGTGAATATAATTCATTTTTTAAAAAATGGTCACCAATTAAACAAACAGATAAATTAATTCACCATATTAGTGATTTAAATTTAATAAATTAGTATGTTTCATCAATAAAATCATAATTAGTTAAATCAAAATTAAAATTTTTATTACAATATTTTTTAACAGGTTTATTAACTTTTGTAAATGACTGTGATTTACTATCTCTACACGATTTACTTTCGCAAGAAGATTTTTCACAAGATTTACTTTCGCAAGAAGATTTTTCACAAGGTGGTTTTTCTCTATGTGGTTTCACGCAAGGTGATTTTTCTCTATGTGCTTTCATACGAGAAGGTCTACAATAAGTAGTTTCAATACAAGATGGTTTAATACACGGTTTATTTTTATTTTTTTCTTTTTTTTTAATAATATTACATATTTCATTTGAACAATTTTTATCATCAACATAAAATTGCCCCATCATCATCATATCATGATGAATCGGGAAATGACAATGAAACATATATCCTAGTTGATTATTATCATTACTACTATAATTAGAAAATTTAGTTAAAAATGATATATTTGTTAATGGACTGATAGAATAACTATCTAAACTGCCAAAATTATTTTCATTGATATTTTGAATACTAGTTTCACTATTTTTTATAATAAATCCACTCGTTAAATGAAAATGAAGTGGGAGACTATGAAATTTATTAATATCATAATTAGTATATTTCCAAATTTCAGTATCATCTTTTTCAACAGTAAAATTCATAATATAATCATTATGAATTTTAAATGGATTACCTGTATGTTTTTGATTACATTTTAATTCTAATGATACATTTCTATGAAGCATATTATTTAAATGATTATCGTGATTATTATTTTCTATATTATTTAATATTTTAACAGTTCCACCATTATAACTTTCATTTTTTTTACATTTTATTTCCAATTCACTTAATCCAAGCCTTAATTCGTGTTTTTTATCTTTTTTATCTTTTTTAGTCATTCCCATAAATTCTATACCTAAAAATTGCATAATTGAATTACTTCCTTCAATAATATAGTCTTTTTCATGTGAATTATTTTCTAAAATTATTTCTACAATTTTAATATCTTTTAGTAAATTTGAAGGACAGTTGTAATTACCCTTTGGTGTTCTGAATCCATTTATATCACTATGAGCTTTTTTCCAATTATAATGTAAATCTATACATTTTTCTTTAAATTTATAATTAATTAATCTTTTAAATTCACATAAATTTAAAGGTAAACAAGTTGGATCAAATTCAATTACATGATGTTTTATATTACTAATATGATCATGATTAAGTTCATTACCACATACACAGCAATTTTGATTTGAAA
>Ga0255042_10000022_pt1 | contig 13263 bp, 7 predicted proteins | sample BC1_12_5_MG_FD_183008 | JGI IMG/M metagenome (GOLD analysis project Ga0255042, IMG submission 183008) | Seawater microbial communities from Strait of Georgia, British Columbia, Canada - BC1_12_5 | ecosystem: Environmental > Aquatic > Marine > Strait | place: Canada: British Columbia | collected...
CATCTTGTTCGTCAGTTGTATTACTTAAATCTAAAGCATCAAAGAATCTTTTAGCGACTTCTCTAGCAGAAGCTGATTTTTTTCTAGCATGATGTGCCCAATTATGTCTAGATATGGACATATTTTTATATCTTTTATTATCCGGTGGTTTATTTATACTTTGAGCTAAATCATCCCACATAGATTGTTCCTCATACCCTGGACCGGTTTGTTGCATTAAATCTGGATCACCTCTTTGATTCCATACAGTTCCATAATTGTGTGTTCCATCCATTATAATATATATGTATATTTATTTATTTCACTAATTTATTAAATTCTAGAAGCATATTTTTTGATATTTTTTTTGTATATATTAAATTGGCCAATTTAGTATAATAATTAAATACTTTATAATTACATTTGTATTTATTATATATTTCAATTATTTTTTCTTTATTTTTATTATTATGAATTGAATATATTAATTTCAATAATATATTATAATATATATATTGATTATTTGAATATTCTTCCAATATATTATGATGTGTATATATTAATGATTTACTAATATATGAGTTATATACTATATTTTTGTTTAATTTTAAATTATATGTATGTATATAATAATATGGTATTATTATGGAATATAATAGTGAATAATTAATATTATGAAATATACAATTTCTAGATTTAAATTGTTCATGTAAATCAAAAATACACATAGATTTATAAATATTACATAATGCTCCAATATTTTTACAACTATATGAGGTATGGATATTTTCAAGTATATTTAATCCAATAATACTATAATCAGAACTATATTTAATATATAAATTTTTAATTGAATCTTTATTTTTTAAAGATTCAGTTAAGAAACATATATCTTGATTAGAGTTATTATCAACTGAATTTAATTTTAAATAACTTAAATCTTTTATATATATTTCATTTACCTTAACACTATTTAAATTTTTATTAGATTTTTTAATTATTTCATTTATAATATTAATTGGTTTATATGGTAATATTTTTCTAACGATATTATTAAATTCTAGATTGGAATAATCAATATGAATATGGATACTTTTAGAATATATAAATTTTAATTTTTTATTATATATATCTGTTGATGTTATTACTATTGGATTTTTAATTGTTTTAATATTTGATAGTATTGTATTGATTTCTCTTATATATGATTTATCTGAGCAATATAAATTATCGAATAATAATGATTTATATTCTTTAGTATTTTTTGTAAACCATTTTGATATATCTTTTTTATATAAAACACTATTGATATATTCGGGTATATTTTTATTAATTAAAATATTAATATATATAATTGTATATTCTTTTAATATAATATTAATTAGTTCAGTTTTTCCACATCCACTTCTCCCAGTTATAACTAATGGTATATTTTGAAAATTTATATTATTGAAATTGTCAATCCAGTTTATTATTTTATTTTTATCACTAATAGATAAATAAAAATCATCTAATGTTAATATCATTAATTAATTAATTAATATTATTAAAAAAATTTTAAATAGAAAAAAAAAATTTAACAGTCGGGACTAAAACTATATGTAAAATCATTTTTATTTACATAATCTGGTAATGGCATTAATTGTGGTGTATTATCTATTTTATTAATATATCCAGTATATTGAATTAATTCAGATATTATTCTATCAACAGCAAAATCTAAGACATATTTATTTAATGTTTTAACTTCTTCAAGAACATTTGGATTTAATAGATTACCATATTGAAGTAACATTGATCTCATTATAATAAATAATTGTTCTTCAGATTGATCACTAATAATAGTATTATTAAACTGCGTATATACTTCATATTTCATCATTTTTTGAAGGGCAGATTTATTTTCATTAGAAAAAAAAACTTTAGTTACTTCTGTTTGTTCTAATATCCCCTTAACAGGATTATTAGAACTTGTATTTATTAATATATTACTATCCATTTATATATTATATATTTATTTTAATTTCAAGTATTCTTTCTTCAAACTATTAATTTCACTTAACCATATTTCTTCTATACTTGAGCTATATAGAATGTCATATTTATTTTGAAGTTCTTTAATAGAATTTAATAATTCTACCATTTTTTCTTCTGTTAAATTATATAGTGGCATATTGATTAAATAATTAAATCCTATTTTTTTATTTTCAATTGAATATTTTTCAGTAATATTTTTATCAATAATCATTTTATATTTTAATTCAATCAGTCTAGATATAATTTTATCTTTTGTATTACGATAAATTACAATTTTATCATTAATTACATCATTGATAAATTCCATTTTACTATTATTAATATCAAGTTCATATTGAATTTGGTTCAATTGAAAATCTTTTCTAGTAATATATAGATTATATCTTTCGGTATAATAATCATCAAAAATTTCATTGATATGATGATATTTTTTAATTGTCCCAGCTGCATTATATAAATGAATATTTGTTAAACTTGTATTTTTTGAACTATGAAGTTTAAATAATTCTTCAATTGAATCTACATTCTTTTTAATATTACATGTAATATTTTTAAGAATATGTGGTTCTACTTTTACTTTAAAATTAACAATTGTATCAGTTGAATGATCTTCATAATCTAAAATATAGAATTTCTGTTTTTTTGTTTTATCAAATAATAATGAATCCAGGTATTCTTTATAATTTTGTGTCCAAACACCAATAGGTAATTCAGTAATTACTAATGTATTATTACTAATGATATTATAGACTCCCTTTGTAATATATAATTTGTTATTTACTTTTTCTACAGTGCCATTAAATCCATTAAACCAAGGATCAATATCTTTATAGGGTTGTTTTTTAATCTTATATATGATATTTTGAATTACATCTAGTGGATTAAATGGAGGGATAGATGTACTAAATCCAGTTCCAATACCTTTCATACCATTAATTAATACAGTTGGAATAATTGGAACATAATATTTAGGTTCTACAAGTATCCCATCATCGTCATTATATTTCAATACTTGAAAATCTTCAGATGGATATATTAAATCTATAAGTGGATTTAATTCTGTATGAATATACCTTGGACTTGCTGCATCAGCACCACCCATTAGTCTCGTTCCAAACTGACCATTCGGTTTTAATAGATTAATATTATTTGATCCGACATAATCTTGTGCCAATCCAATAATTGTTGATTGAAGTGATGCTTCTCCATGATGATATGCAGCATTTTCACTTACATAACCAGCTAATTGTGCTACCCTAATTTCTTTATATAATTTCCTCTTGAAACAACAGTATATAATTTTTCTTTGGGATGGTTTAAGACCATCACATAATGAACCAATTGATCTAAGAGTATCACTATTTGAGAAATGAATTAATTCATTGTCAACAAATTCTTCAATTTTAATATTTTTATTATCACAATCAATTACTTTATCTTCATCATATTTATATAACCATGTTTTCCTCTTATCTGATTGATCTTTTTTGAATGCTAAATTCATTTTATCTTCACTTTCATCTGTCCATTCATAATTATTTAATTTCATAGATCCAAAGTATTCTTTAGCTTCACTAGCAGTGCTTGTCCCTAATCCCTTATAATATTTAGTATTCCATTTTTTATAATCATTTGTATCTTTTTGCCAATCACTATATGTTGTTAAATTATAGAATGACATTATTTTTTTACCTTTAGTAACTTTAACAATTGGAGTAATCATTGATAAGATAAATCCTGGTTGTTTTAATAGTGATGGCCATAATGAATGAAATACATTCAATACTAATCCTTTAATATGAGATCCATCATGATCCTGATCAGTTAAGATCATTACATGACCATACCGTAATCTTTTATTGAATGTTTCATCATATACACGACCCTCTTCTAATCCAATAATTTTTTTTAGATTTGTAATCTCACTATTATCTAAGATTTGCTTCGTTGATGCATCTTTAACATTTAGTAACTTACCCCTCAAAGGAAATACACCATATTTATCACGACCAATTACCGATAATCCACTAATTGCCATTGTCTTTGCTGAATCACCCTCTGTTAATATTAGAGTACATTGACCTGATTGTTTTGTTCCAGCCCAATTAGCATCATCTAATTTTGGAATATTTTTAATACGATTTACTTTTTGGCCATCTGTTTTTTTAGCTTCTTTTGTTAATTTAAAATCTGCGAATGATAAAACTTTATCTACAATATCCAGTTTATCTACAATTTTTTTAATTAATTTATCATTAATAACTGGTTTTGAACCAAATTTTGATGCCGTTGTAATTAATCTTTCTTTGGATTGACTATCAAATGAAGGATCTTCAATTACACTATTTACAAAAACTTTCAAATAATTTTTAATATAATTTTCTGGAATTGTTTTCTTATATTTTTTACTAATATATGAAGCGATACCAGATGTTAATTGCTTACATATTAAATCTACATGTTTTCCACCTTTTGATGTATAAATTCCATTTACAAAAGCAAATTGTTCAAACTTATCATTCATACTAGTTGATACACCAATTTCCCATCTATCATGAATTTTCTCAAATACTTTTTCTTCAGTTTCATTCAAGTATAAATCAATATAATTATCAAAAGTTTTAATATTTATTTTATTATTATTATAATAGATATTCATTCCTTTATCAGTTGTTCCGGCTATATCATAAATTCTTCTTATCATTAAATTAACCATATCATCTGTATATTTTTCAATTCCAAACCTTTTAAAATCTGTAATCCATGATATTTTTGTATATGGTTTACATTTAACTTTAGTAATTTTTGGTTTTGTCTTATCTCTCATATTATTAGTAAATTCTTGAATATATTTTAATCCCCTAATATGATCAACTGTCTCAACTCTAAAATATGTTGAAAATAAGTTAACTAGTTTTGCTCCAAATCCATTCTTACCACCAGTTGTCTTACCAGATTTATTATAGTTTTTAGATGTTAGTAAATTACCCAATATTAATTCTACAATATTAATTGGTTTTCCTTTATCATTTTTTTCTGATGGATGATCCGCAACATCTATACCATTTCCATCATTGTATATTGACCACATATGTGTTTCATTATCATAATCTACTTTAATATTTGATACTAGTATAATATTTTTTTGACCTTTATTTAATGATTCCTCTAACCTTACTTTTTGATCTCTTGCATTAACCAAAATTTCATCAAATAATTTACCAATTGCTGGAATATAATCTGTTTCTTTTACGCTAATCGTATTCTCACCATTTATAATCGGTAAAGTGTCATTAATAATATCCGTCCCACCTACAAATGTATCTGGTTCACACAAGATTTGTTCCCATAATTCCCGCTTGCCATATTGATTTAAATCAACACCATCATTATCACCGACTGACATTTATTAATATTGTATTATTTATTGTTAATTCTATAAATATTTTCAAATTTAATTACTTTGATTTAATTATTTGTTCATATTTTTGAATTTTTAATTTATCATTTTTAATTGTTAATGTCATTTTCTCTATTATTTTTTGTTGATTTATTATTATTTTTTTATATTGTTCTGATGAATTATTATTATCTTTAGTAATCATTTCACTTTCATTTATAAAAAATCTAGATGTATATACTGTATTATTATTGTTATCTCTTATTTTAATAGGAACATACCATGAATTTGGTCCATTTTTTAAATTAATTTTTTCTGACCCCATTTTATTATATTCGCCTCCTGTATAAAATTTCTCTTCATTGTCAACTAATGTAATATATTTTACAAGTTGGTTTGGTTTAAATGTATATGGAAAGGATATTTCTGTATAATTTTTTAATGATTTTTTTATAAAATTTATATCATTACTCATAATATATATATTTATTTATAGATTATTATATTAATATTTATATATATATTAATATTAATATGGCTATAAATATAGATGTTCTAAAAAGTATAATGAATATATGTGATGATAAACATAATACATTATTATACTTTTTAGATTGTGATATTCAAAAAAAAATAAATAAATATAAATATAAATTATTTGAAGATTTATATTTGAATGATCAAATAATATTAATAAATAAATCAACATTACAAATTGATATACTTGGTAAAATAAATTATATAGATAATAAAATTGGTATTTTAAAAAATAAAATTGGTAGTTTAAAAAATAAAACTGGTAGTTTAAAAAATAAAATTGGTATTTTAAAAAATAATAGGACTATTTACTATGATCCACAATATTATCATATTTTTAGTAAACACAATAATAATAAAAATAAAGATGTTTCATATTTTGAAGAATTACTAAAACAATTAGGATAACTTTATTGTCCATCCGGCGAATCATAATCATTTCCAAAATGTTCTGAATCTTCATCACCACCACCTTCTCCACCACCATAATCTTCTACACCATAACCAACTTCTCCTTCATCTGTTCTATGTAATAAACCTACTTGTAGTGATTTGAAATTATCAACTTGTCCTAATTCGGTTTCATTTCTTCTAATTAATTCCATTTCGGCTTCATTTCTTTCTGCTTCTGACATATTTTTAAATTCATCACTATTTATAAATAGTGATGCTTCTTCAGCTAAATTTTGATACCAATTAGATATACCATAATTTTGTAATTGAACATTTATAAATCGTTCATCTTGATCCATAATATCTAATCTATTTATTAAATTTTGTTTTTCCCTCTCTTTTTGTTGTCTTAATCGTGTATTTAAGAAATCTGATCCCTCATTCCCAATATTAATAATCCAAGATGGGTCATTATACTCTTGAACCATATTAATTATTATATCCATCATAAAACTTGATACTTGAATAATATTATCCGTAACATTTTTACTTGTTTCTGCTAATAACGAATTATATAATTCATTACCATCTTCATTAATTTCATTTATTTCATTATTTAATTCATCAATATATTCTGTGATATTTCTTAATATTAATGCAAATATAAATCGCATTAATTGATTCGCCCTCTCTTCTGTAAATATATGTTTTTTATTATCATCTATTCCAACTAATAAATCTAATAAATTTGTATATGGTTTTATATTATCAAATAATTTTATGAAAAAACTATATAATACTTTATTATCCATATATCTTTTAAATCCATCATATTTATCATTACTTATAAATACAGAATTATGAAGTTTAAACTCCTGATTACCTATGAAATATTCTAATTGATTTTTATTATTATCTGATAATTTCCAATTTCCTGGTATATAGTCATGAAATGAAGTTCCTAAGTCTCCGTTATTATTATAATTTTTAATTCTAGCTAACATTAACACGATGTTTTGAATGAAGTGATTTAGTATTTTATTGTTTGTTTTTAAATTTTTTGTTTTATCTGATGTATTTTTTAGCAAAAAATCTAATTTTGATTCTAATTCAGTATTACTTTTATATAGTTTTTCACTTTGTTTTTTATCAATATATCTATTATCAATAATATGGTTAACAACTATTAATAATAAGTTATCGGTATTTTCAATTATTGGACTAAATAGCTTTTCATATTCTTCATTAAATTTATTAATATCATTTCTATTTAGGTTTGTTGTTTCTGTTATATTAATATAATCCAGTGTTTTATCATATATATTTTGAAAATATGATAAATATTCATCACCTTTATTTAATATCTTATTAGCATCTATAAAATCTATTAATCTTTGTTCTATATTATTTGGTTTAGTATATTCTTTTATTTTTTCAATTGTTAAATCTATGTTAAATAATGGTTCTTTATAATAAATACCTTCTAGTCTATTTTGTGTATGATATTTTTCTATAATGGTTCTAAAATTCTCATTTGATGGTTTAATTGAATCAACGCATGGGTTATAAGAATTATCTGTTTCAGAATATAATGATACTAATGTTTTATTAGGATTTGGAGTTAATATTATTTTTTTATTTATATTATAACAATATTTCTCAAATATTTTTTTAATTGGCGAATTTTCTTCTAAATCTTCATAATCAATACTAGGTAATATTTCTTTTAATACATATTTATAATATCTTTTAGGGTAAGCATCTAATAATATATAACTACTATTATTTTTGATATTATGAATAAATACTTCTAATGTTTGTTTACAATTTTCATCGGTTTTACATACTTCAACTATATCATCTAATATTTTTCTTAATTTAACAAATGGTATTTTATCATCTTTAAATTCACCATCCCAATCATATTTTTTAAATAATCTTACAAAATATTCTCTATCAGTTGTTGTTTCCAATAATCTATTAATTAATAAATTCATATAGGTTGAATCATTTTCATGATAACCTGTTAATATAAAAATATAATTATATATTCTCGTAAATGATCCATTATCTATTATTTCTAAATTATCTATATCCAATTCCTTATATTTTTTTATAGTATTATATTTTGATAAAGGTTGGAGTAATGTAATATTTTGTATTGCATATGATGACCCTTTCTTTATCATAAATTGTTTAAATTTTGGTCCATATTCATCATTTATTTTATTATTAATTTTCATAATTGTTTTATTTGTTGGTAGTGGTTTAAATGTGGGCCAATAATCATTTATTTCTAAATTATTCGCAATTCCAATATATATTTGATATTTTGATATTCTATCATATATCTGAGGAAATGACGGTGATATAATATATTTAATTGTATTTATAATTTGTTCTTGTGGTTTAATTATTTCTACATTATCATATTCATCATTGAATTCTTTAGAATCTATCCATATTTTTTTACTCGGATATAGTTTTTCCATTTTTTTCATTGTTGATATTAAATTATCTACTACATTTTTATTAATTATATCTATTTTTGAATTATGAAGTAATTTATACTGATTATCTTGTAAATTTATTATTTTAAAATTATTATTTGATTCATTTATATATTGTGGTGTAGCTGTTTGAATAAATATAACTATTTCTGTGAATAAAAATAATAATTTATTACTATTTATAATATATTCTTGAACATCTTTTACTATTTCCTTTTTAAATTTTTTTGGAGCTTTTTTAATTCTGAAATGATTTATGGTTGAAACATTATCTAATCCGTATCTATCATTCGCTAATTTATTATGATCAATTTTATTATAGATATTAATTAATTCTAATATATCTACTTCTAGTAATTTAACTCCTAAACTAGATGATAATACTTCTATTAAATTATATATTTCTTTTTCACCTGGTTCTAATTCAATTTCTTCTCTTTCTTGAACTAATTCTTCATTAAAATTTGGTTGATCGTCGGTAAAACCCTGGAGTGTAGAAAAATTTTCATTATCTAAGTATTCACCACATACTTTACAATGTATATGACCATCAATAGCTGGTTTCGCAAATTTACTCATTAATGTTTCATATGCGGTTGGGTCATCTAATGTTTTACTAGAATAAGTATGATGCTTACATAATAATTTTTTATCATTAAATCTATTATATAACCAATTTTTATCTTCCAATGTTTCATCTGGTTCTCTTGAAAATTTATTTATGAATTTATTCATATAATAATTTTTAATATTAATGTTTAATTGTTTGTATATATATTCTTTTAATAATACAATTGTATCTATTGTATTTATTTTTTTATTTACCAATGGTTTATTATATATTGAAAAATCTTCTTTATAATCATCATATAATGATATATATTTTTTCACATTTTTATTTATAATATCATTAAATATCAATTTAAATTTATTTGTTAAATTATTTATATTTATTGAATATTTCATAAATATTTTTTCAATATCATTATAATTATATATGTAATTAAATAATTCTTTATACATATATTTATTTACTATCATTGACGTTGTCGGTATATATTCTAATAATATCTTTGTAAAATCATTTTTATCAATTGTATCAGATATATTAAAATGATAAGCATTTGTATTTTCATAATCATAATTTTTGCTCATATATGTTGGTATATCTCTATCAATTGTTGTATTAACATTTTTCAATAAACTAGATTTTATTAAAGTATTTAATACATGTTTATTTGTTTCAGTTGAATATTTTTTCTCCAAATATAAACATTTTTCTCCAAGAGATATACATTTAGTATCTATATTAAATGATGTATTTATATGATAATTTTCTGGATATATTAATAATCCAGATGTAGTTATATCTCTACTAGAACCAATTATATCATATTCTATATTATTATCTACTACATGAGGAAATAATAAATTATTATAATTTTTCCTTTCATCTAATATATATTTACCATCTATTCCAGTACATAAAGATGTATTTAACCCACTAATTGGACCCATACATGATCGTATATATTTATCAGTATAATTTTTCATTACATAACCATCATTAACTAATATATCTGGGTTTTTTTGAATTGCTTGAAATTGATTATAATATATTACTCCCATTGATTGTTTATAGTTTTTTGATTGATTACTATCATTCATTAATCTTTGTTGTTCCAGTGTTTCTATTTCAAATATTTTTTGAATATAGTCATCCTGAACAATCGGTTCTGTTATTTCTTCTTCTTCTAAATATAGTCTTTTTATATCATTACAAACGGGTATAATCCATTTCGGTAATTTTTCATTATCATTATATTTTTGAATATCATAAAAAAATTTATTATTGGTATAATTATATTCTTTTGATATTAATTCCTTGAATATATCTGCTATTAAATACACGGATGGTATTAATAATGTATTATCATATATATTTAGAGCATTTATTAGTGTAGTTATTAAATCTTCTCTTTTTTCTACTTCACTTATCGAATATTCTTTATCATCTTTATATTCGGTATCAATTACTAATTCGGGATATATTACATTTGTTAATTGAATTTCTGTAACTTTAATTACATCTTTATCTTCTAATTCAATAACTTTTGCTATATCTATTATATTATAATCATTTGTATTTAATAATATTAACTGATTTTCATTTAATTCTAATAATTTATTTGAAACTCCTTCTACTGATAATATAGCCATATTATTTTCGGTAAAATCTTCAATTATTCCAATATAATTATTGCCATCTGAAAAAAATATTATTAATTTATCACCAATAATAATATTTTTATTATAAATATTATCTTCTATATTTGACATGCCATTATCATTATCATAATTATCTTCATCAGAATCATAACTCATTATAATGAATTAGATATTAAAATTTTTAAATATTACTTAAAATTAAAAAAATAATATTATATAGTTATAATAATGGAATTACAGAACTTTATTGATAATAATGATAATTATATTGATATTTTAAAAAATGATGGTATGCGAGTTAAAACTTTCAGTAAATATAATTTAATTTTAGTTAAATATCCATTTGGTATGAATATTAATATAGATTCATATCAAAAATACTGTAGAGGATGTTTAATTGATACTAATAATAAAAAAGTAATTTTTGTTCCACCTTGTAAAGCGCATAATATTATTGCCGATGGTAGTAATATACCGAATGACAATTTTATAATTCAAGATTTAATAGATGGAACAATGATTAATTTATTTTATCATAATGATAAATGGATTATATCTTCTAGAAGTGATATTGATTGTAATAATAAATGGAATAATAATAAATCATTCAAGACTTTATTTCAAGAATGTGGAAATATTAATTATGATTTATTAGATAAAAATCACACATATTCTTTTGTTATGCAACATATTGAAAATAGAAATGTATCTTATGTGAATGGAAATGAATTAATATTAGTTGAAGAGTATGATAGAAATGGATTTATATTATTAGATAATATAATTAATGATAACTTTGTTTATAATGGTTTTCAAAAAAGTGTTAATTTTAAAATAGAAAATATAGAACAATTAAATGAATATATGAGTATTGCTGTTAATAATCCATATTTTAGTTGGAAAGGATATACTATTAAATATAATAATAGTAGATTAAATTATATTAACCCTAGATTCGAATATGTAAAAAATTTAAAAGTTAATTCATCTAATATGCTATTTAGTTTTTGTGAATTATTATTAAAAAACGATGGATCTATTAATAATTATATTCAATATTTTCCAGAACATAATATTTTATTCACAGAATTCTATAATAAATATAATAAATTTGTGGATGAAGTATATAAAATGTATGTTGATTTAAGAATTACAAAAACAATTACATTAGAACAACTACCTTATCATATTAAACCAGTTACTAGAGATATACATGGTATTTATTTAAATACTCAAAATAAAATTAATAAAAATACCGTTATTGAATATATAAATACTATGCCTCCGGCTAAACTAACATTTCATTTAAAAAATTATTAATATCTAATAAATAATATATGTATGGAGGAGTATGGGAAAGAGCGGGTCCACCACATAAAGATAGAAAAGATATATATGTTGCGAAAGATAAAAGATATGAAAACATATACAGTGGAAAATTATTAGATGATGAAATAAATATGAGAAGAGAATTATTATCTGAATTTGATATGCCACATTTTGAAAACATACCAAATGAGATTAAAATATTAGTTGAAGCAACAAATGATCCTGATTATATGTTATATATTCCATGGAATATACACTATACTTTTAATAAATGGGGTTATGGTCATATGACTTATGATAAATTATTATATGAAAATATACAAAATAGAAATGCTAAATTAATACAAGTTCATATGGGATATGGTAATACACCAGATGATTTAGAAAATTGCGGAAAAACTATAAAATTAACTAAAGAATGTAAACAATATGTATGGTTTAATATTACTGATAATTTTATTAATATGAATAATACATATATAAATAATCAAACAATATATAATAGTAATAAATATGAAATAAATGAAAATGATATAATAAATAGAAATTTTGATTGGACTATTATATTAAATAGTATCAATGAAGAATTGGATCAATTTTATATTGATAATCAATTTTATATTGATAATCAAGAGTTAATAGGAGATAAAGTTCTAGATAAAAATATAAATTATAGTGAATTATTAGATATTCAAAAAAGTTTAATAATTGCATATAATGAATTTACACCAACAATTGTAAAACAAGGAGATACTAGAAGAAGTTTAATGGCAGATAATATTAGATTGGCTACTGAACCAAGTGAAATTGCGGGTATTACATATCCACCTAGATTATCTGAAAGACAAT
>Ga0255042_10000027_pt1 | contig 12534 bp, 7 predicted proteins | sample BC1_12_5_MG_FD_183008 | JGI IMG/M metagenome (GOLD analysis project Ga0255042, IMG submission 183008) | Seawater microbial communities from Strait of Georgia, British Columbia, Canada - BC1_12_5 | ecosystem: Environmental > Aquatic > Marine > Strait | place: Canada: British Columbia | collected...
CGTGTTCTATAGCTTCAGCTAACTTGCGCGACAACTCCAGCATGCGTTGGTCCTTTTCCTCATGAGTCAGAGGCGTTGCATACATTACTCGACTATATTTGTCCGGGAATGGTAGAAACCCATACAATGGAGTGACCTTATCGGCTTCTACGTTGGGAAGATCAGCTTTTGTATAACCATTCACCTCAATCGTAAGATCGAAGTCTCGTTCTACTTGATGGAGTTGCTTCCGCAGTCGGTGAATGTAGTTGGACAGATGCTTCGTTTCATGCAGGATGCCCATTATCATTGGATCTCCAAATTCACTTGGGAACTCTTGAATCCATGCCGCACGCGCATAAGGTACTAGTTTTTCAATTTTGTCTTTAATAGCGCTAAGTAGATCTTCGTATCGCTCCTTTTCAGATTGAAAAAGCTTCAAAACAGCCTTCACAAGCTTATCGGAACGACGAAGCTCATACTGATGTTTTCGACCCCCGCCAACGCGAACGACAAAACCAGATTGGTGGAGTCGTTTTAATGCCTTATGTGTCCCGGGTATTGTAAGTCCAGCACGCTCGGCAGCATCCGGCACGGCGAGAGGCCCATCAACCTCGTTTGCCAAAACTCTCAGTAAGCGTACGCGGGCCTCCGTGCCCAAGAGTTCATTGAGCGGATTGCGCAAAGAATTTTGATCAGAGACAATTGGTCGCATAGCCAAGCAATCTCCCTCTGAGTTAGTATATAATTTATAAATTGCAGCTTTGTTTTATAAACTATAGTTTCCCTTCATTAACTATAGTTTGTTTTTCTAAACTATAGTTAATGTACGTAAAATATCAATAATCGAAGGACAATGCAAGCGATTTGGAAAAAAAACTGTAAATTGGATACTATTTGCCATCGCCCACGGGTTACCCCGTAACGTTATATTTTCAATCGCTTAGCTTGGTCCGACCCCAATACAATTCAGGTGTCCCGCCTACGCTCTGTTGAGCTACGGCGTGGCAAGCAGGTGTCAGGAGAAATTAGCATAGGGCATGGAGCATAGGGTAGGCGATTCCAGAAAATAGGGACGTCCATAAAATTATAAGTTTCTTTTAATCTGTGAAAATAGAGTCATTGCAGCTGGTCAAGATTTAATTTGAGACCACGAAGAGAATTTTATAATTTTATGGACGTCCCCCCTTTTCTAGCCGCGATCTTACGATTTCAAAGACTTTAACGTCTTTCCCTGAGCCTTGCGCCTTTTGCCTTGCGCCTTTCATCAATCTACATTCTTAAATCATAAATCCTACTAGACTTAGGGGTTTTTTATTGACATCGTTTTTCCTGTTCTTACTTTAATTGATCAAGACAAGAATTTAGAGCACACCGTGTCAGAAAACACGCTTGCTTACAGAAAGAAGCGCAGAAAAAAAAAGGCAATCCTGTAATTTTCGGGGGCAGGTTGAGGCCTCGTCTATAATAGGAGACGATTCACAAGACAAAGGTGCTGCACACCGTGCTCAAAGGGAAGACGGTGCACACGCAGAAGTAGGAGGCCAGCACAGCTTATCTGACCACATTTGAACCATCCACGGGATAGGTGAGACTCTCTCTGAGCTGCACCTGTCTTTGCCCTGGGTGGATTTATCGGATAACCTTCGAAATAAACATCTAAAAAAGGCAACAATTATTTCAAGGAGAAAAGAAATGAAGAGCAAACCAATCTTGATTTCTCGTTTGATCACCCTGTGCATATTGTCCCTGGCGCTGGTTGTGTCAGGGGCTTGGGCCAAGGATCCTGTGGGTGAGCCCGGGCGCAGCGCAGGCAAAAAGAACCCGCTGAAGAACGTCTATTTCGGCGAGCAGCACCTGCACACGAGAAATTCGCCGGATGCGTTTGCAGCCGGCAGCCGTCAGACGTGGGACGAAGCCTTCCGCTACGGGCGGGGCGAAGAAGTCACGCTGCATACGATCGCAACGAAGAACAAGATCAAGCGCAGAACGCCTTATGACTTCCTTGCCATCACCGACCATGCTGAGTACTTCGGCGTTATGCCGCGGATGATTGATCCGAAGGACTCGCTATCCAAGTCGGACTTGGCCAAGCGGCTGCAAAAACAAGACCCAACAGCGGTAATGGACATTCTCCACGATATCCTCACGAGCACCGGGAGACCCGAGCTCGTTGCTCCCGAGTTGCTAATGGATAACTGGCAGGAATATATCAAGGTCGCTAACAAGTACAACGATCCCGGCAAGTTCACCACTCTGATTGCTTTTGAGTGGACCTCGATCCCCAACGGCCGCAACATGCACCGCAACGTGTTTTTCCGCAATGACACCGGCCCCAAAGCGCCATACTCGTCGTTCGACTCCATCTATCCCGAAGATCTCTGGACCTATCTGGAGGTGCAACGGAATGTCGGCAATGACACCTTTGCAATCCCGCACAACGGCAACGTTTCCGACGGTTGGATGTACTCGCCGAACAAGTTCCTCGGCGGGCCGATGGATGTGCGTTATGCCAAGCGCCAGCAGGAGAACGAGCCCCTCACCGAGATCATTCAGACCAAGGGAAGTTCCGATACCCACCCTGCGATGTCCCCCAATGACGAGTTCGCCAACTTCGAGCTGTTTCCGAACCTGATCAACGTTGGGCAGCCCAGCCAGATCAAGTACGGGTACATCCGCCAGGGACTGGTAGAAGGGATGATACTGGAGGGTACATACGGCTATAACCCCTTCAAGATGGGTATCGTCTCGGGCGCAGACAGTCACTCGGGTTATTCCAACAACGAAGAGTTTAACTTTCACGGTTCCCATGGTGCGTTGGAAGACACGCCGAAGAAGCGTCTGAATCCGGTATCTGATGCAGCAGGTGACATGCCGTCCCGCCTGGGCAGCGCCGGCTCAACTGCGGTGTGGGCCGAAGAGAACACCCGTGCGGGTATCTTCGACGCCATGAAGCGTAAGGAGACCTACGGCACCTCCGGTACGTTGATTCGCCTGCGCTTTTTCGGTGGCTGGAATTTTTCGAAGAAGCTAGTTGAAGACAAGAAGTTTGTCGAAAAAGCCTACAAAAATGGCGTACCCATGGGCGGCGACTTGCCGAAAAAAGCGTCCAAGGCACCGACTTTTGCGGTCTGGGCGATGAAGGACCCTGAGAGCGGCAACCTCGACCGCATCCAGATCATCAAAGGCTTTATCAATAAGTGGGGCCGGACAGATGAGAAAATCTATGATGTCGCCCTGTCTGACGACCGCAAGGCAGACCCGAAGACCGGTAAGATAGCTCCGGTCGGCAACACGGTCGATGTGAAGAACGCGACCTATACCAACGATATCGGTGACACGCAGCTCAGTATGGTATGGACGGATCCTGATTTCAATCCCAAGCAGAAAGCTGTCTACTACGTGCGCGTCCTCGAGATCCCGACACCGCGCTGGTCGACCTATGACGCGGCAAAAAGCGGTCTGCCTATCCCTGAAGGTATCCCGACCACGCTCCAGGAACGCGCCTGGTCATCACCCATCTGGTACACGCCAGTGCCAAAAAGGCCAGAAAATAAGTGGATGGGTTTCCCTCCTCATGGACAGCCCAAGGAGTAAAACCATTTGGAGAAAAGCCATGAGGAAAACAACCATGAGGAGTAAAACCATAACAGCGGTCAGGAGCGTTGCGTTTCTGTTCCTGTTTGCGACTCTGTTTGCAACCAGCGCCTGTAAGCAAGAAGAGGCCGCTCCCGATAAAGCTGCAGCCCCCAATAAAACGGTAACCACCGTTGAGGCGAAGAAGATCGCCAAGGAAGCCTACATCTTCAACTACCCGCTGGTGATGATGTACCGAACCATGTATCTCCAGTCGATCGACACCAAATCCAAGTCCTACAGCGGCGGTTTTGGCAAGTGGCTCCATCTCGGAACGTCCTCGCCGAAAGACACAGACATCGTTTCGCCGAACAATGACTCGCCTTACTCCTACTCATGGGTTGATCTTCGCGCCGAGCCGTGGGTGCTGACCCTGCCGAAGATCGAAGCGAAACGTTTCTACACCAGTCAGTGGGATGATCTCTGGGGCTTCGTGCTCGACAATCCCGGATCGGTTGAAGACGGCAACGACGGCGTCAGCGTGCTCCTGGCATCACCGGCCTGGAAGGGTGAACTGCCCAAGGGCGTGAAGCGCGTTATCCAGGGCGATTCCGAATTCCTCGGCACACTGACTCGAACCCAGTTGTTAGAACCCAAGGATCTGCCCAACGTTAAAAAGATTCAAAAGGAGTACAAGCTGCAGCCGCTCAGCGCCTTCCTGGGCAAACCGGCGCCCAAAGCTGCGCCATCCATTCAATGGAAACCATGGAAGGACGGGGCTGAGAAAACGCCTGAATTCTGGGCTTATGTCAATTTTCTGCTGCCGCTTACAACGCCCAATCCACAAGACAAGCCGATTTTGGACAAGATGGCTAAGATTGGGCTGGGAGCCAATGCTCCGAAGCCCAGCGCAGAGATACAGGCGGCCATGCAACAAGGTATGCAGGAAGCCCTGGCAGATCTGAAAAAAGGCTCCACCCATATCACGGATCCCAGCTTGTTCTTCCGTTCGCGCAAGGACCTGGATAAGGACTATTTCAACCGGGCACTGGGCGTCTACGTGGGCATCTTTGGCAACGTGAAAAAAGTGTCGGTCTACTTTGCAACGGCCAAAGACGACAAGGGCGAGTTGTTCGACGGCAGCAAGCACAACTACACGATCACGTTTACAGCGGATCAGATCCCGCCCGCGAAGAACTTCTGGTCTTTCACGATGTACAAACTGCCCCAACGCTGGTTGGTCGATAATCCGATCAACCGTTATTCGATCGGCAGCGCCACGCCCGGATTGAATAAGGCCGAAGACGGGTCGATCACTATCTACTTTCAGGCCAAGTCTCCCGGCAAGGACAAGGAGAGCAACTGGCTACCGGCCCCGGAAGGGCCTTTCTGGCCAATCCTTCGCACTTACGGGCCGGGCAAAGCTATCTTAGACAAAACCTGGAAGGTGCCACCGGTGAAGCGGGTGAAGTGAAAACCAGAAGAAATAGGAGCATGACAATGAAAACCACAAATATAATACTGACTGTAGTTGTGTCGCTCGTCTTGTGCGGGACATCATTCGCCGAATCGAAGTCTGATCGATTTTATGTGCCGCAGCCGGACCAGGCGTTTGATGGAAGAGTTCATACGCGTATTGGCACGCTGAAATTCAAAAACCAGTATCCGAGCAAGGAATCCATGGAGTCGATCCTGGACAACATGGATTTCCACGGGGCCACGCAGGCATTCTTGTGGGGTATCCCGATCGCGTCATTTGCAAACCTTCAATATTACCTTCAGCAGGATTTTGGTTTTGGCCAATTCGATCTGATGGAGACAAAAACTCTGAGTGATAAACTCGGAATTCTCACCGCAAACGCCACGACGCCCTACATCTTTTGTACACCGAATCTCAGCAAGACCGGACCCGTGGTGATTGAAGTACCTGCAGGATCTATTGCAGGGATGGTCGATGATTTCTGGCAACGGCCGGTCACAGACATCGGATTGCCCGGACCAGACAAAGGCAAAGGTGGCAAGTACCTGATCACACCTCCTGGCTACAAAGGTGATAAGCCGGACGGCTACATAGTTTTTGAATCGCCAACAAACAACATCTTCCTGGCGATCCGTATCATCGAGCCGGATCCCGCAAAGTACGACAAGTTGAAAGCAGGGTTCCGCTCCTATGCATATAAAGATCGCGCCAACGCAAAGAAAGGCGTTTATAAGAATCCTCCGGGGAAGTACTTCTTCGGACCGCCTCGCGGCATGGCCTTCTGGGAGCGGCTTCACGAAATCCTGAACCGCGAAGTTGTAGCGAAACGCGATCGTTTCTTTATGGCAATGCTCAAACGCGTCGGGATCGAAAAGGGCAAACCGTTCAACCCAACCCCACGCCAGAAAAAGCTTCTCGAAGAAGCGGCATTTGTCGGAGAGGCGATGGCCAAGTCGAACGATTTGGCGAAACGTTCTACCGATCCCTATTGGAAAGGGGCAAATTGGAAGATCGCCCTCGGCCTTGACCCGACCCAGCGGCAGAAGAACTACGACCAGCTTGATGAACGCGCGGAATGGATGTACGAAGCCGTTACGACCTCAGCTGGAATGGTAACAACAACACCGGGGGTCGGTTCCATCTACCTCGCGGCCTACGCTGACAAAGATGGGGAGTGGTTAGATGGTGGCAAGTCATACACGCTGAACATCCCCGCAAATCCGCCGGCCAAGCAGTTTTGGTCGATTGCTGTCTACAGTTGGGATAGCCGCACTCTGATCAACAACCCACAGAAAAGAGCTGGCCAGTCATCTCGGCAGGATCTCGTCAAGAACAAGGACGGCTCGATCGATCTGTACTACGGACCAACGGCACCAAAAGGCAAGGAGAAGAACTGGGTACAGACCATCCCCGGCCAGGGCTGGTGGGTCTACCTGCGTTTCTACGCTCCGACCAAGGCCTACTTCGACAAGAGCTGGAGCATGGGGGATTTTGAGAAAGTAAAGTGAAATTCTGATAAGGGCCGAATGCCAAAACCATGAGGATTAAAGCCATGAGGAAAACAACCATAGGATTATTCGCGCTGGGTTCAATGCTGTTCGCAGTCAGCGCTTTTGCCGCCGACTCCGCCGGTGAACCGGGCCGCAGTACTGGCAAAAAAAACCCGCTGAACAACGTCTATTTCGGTGAGCAGCACCTGCACACACAGAATTCACCGGATGCCTATGCTATGGGCACACGCAATACCGTGGATGATGCCTATAACTTCGCCAAAGGCAAGGCGATCAAAAAGAATACCTCAGGGGAGATGGTACAGAAGAAAGTCCCCTACGACTGGGTTGCAGTGACTGATCATGCCGAGTATCTGGGCGTCTTTCCACAATTGACCGACCCTAAATCTGACCTGTCCAAAAAGTTGAAAGACAACGCGATCGTCAAGGAGATCCAGAGCGGCGACCCCAAGAAAATGAACAACGCCTTTGCGCAAATCGCTGTCGGTCTTACCACGAATTTCCCCGATCCGGATTTCAATCAATCGGACATCATTAAATCGGTCTGGCAAAAACATATCAAGACCACCAACAAGCACTATGAGCCGGGCAAGTTCACCACGCTGATTGGCTTTGAGTGGACCTCCATTCCTGTGAATCAAAACCTGCATCGCAACGTCTTCTTTCGTGACGACAAGGGTCCTAAGGTGCCGTTTTCCGCCTTTGATTCAGACCGGCCGGAGGATCTGTGGACCTACCTGCAAGTGCAGCGTGATGCCGGGCATGAGACCTTTGCCATCCCCCACAACGGGAATCTCAGCAACGGTTTGATGTTTGCGCCAAGGAATTCCAATGGTACACCGATCGATGCGCGTTATGCCGAGCGGCGAGCAACATACGAGGTCGCCACGGAGATCATTCAGACCAAGGGCCAGTCGGACACCCATCCGGCGCTGTCACCCAACGACGAGTTCGCCGAGTTCGAGATGTACAAGCACCTGATCGGCTCCAATCCCCCGGTAGTGAGTCGGGTTAACTACAGTTTCGTACGCGAGGCGTTGATCAACGGCGTTGGCTATCAGGAATACCTCGGTGTCAACCCGTTCAAGTACGGCATCGTTGCCGGCGCCGATGCGCACACCGCTTTTTCCGATAATGAAGAATACAACTACACCGGTGTCCACGGCGTACTCGACAAGACAGCGAAGGTTCGCCTGTCCGGTTTAGGCACCACGGCGGGTGAGTCGGCACTGGTGTTTGGCACGCCTGGTGCTACCGGTGTCTGGGCTCCTGAAAACACCCGTGAGGCGATTTTCGATGCCATCAAGCGCAAGGAGACATACGGCACGTCAGGCCCGCTGATTCGTTTGCGCTTTTTCGGCGGCTGGGATTATCCGAAAAATTTGGTTAAAGACGACAAGTTCGTCGAGAAAGCCTATAAGCAGGGTGTGCCCATGGGCCAGGATCTGTCGGCAAAACCGGCCAAAGCCAAGGCACCGACCTTTGCCGTGTGGGCGTTGAAGGATCCGAATAGCGGCAACCTGGATCGGATCCAGATCATCAAGGGCTGGTACCAGAACGGCTACCCGCAGGAAAAAATCTACAATGTTGCCTGGTCAGACAACCGAAAGCCCGATCCCAAGACAGGCAAGCTGCCGCCGGTGGGCAACACGGTTAACATCAAGGAAGCCTCGTACACAAACGATATCGGTGACTCACAATTAAGAGCCGTGTGGACAGACCCGGATTTCAAACCGGAATATCACGCGGTTTATTACGTGCGTGTGCTCGAGATCCCGACGCCGCGCTGGTCAACCTATGATGCCAAGGCGTTGGGTATCGCGCCACCTGAGGGTGTTGCAGCGACGATCCAGGAGCGCGCCTGGGCTTCGCCGATCTGGTACACACCGGACCCGAAACTGGTGAAGAAGGCGCCTGCCTATCCGCATCTGCGACAGATATTCAATTAAGAATGGCTTCGGATCGGGCCAGACGTTTGCGACCCGGCCCGGGCGCATAAGTCTTGGTTTCAGGTGTTCCGCCTCAGGCGGATCGGGTGTCAGGTTCCAGGCGTCAGAGAGGAAAAGCGAACCGCAGAATATCGAATAATGAATATCGAATGTCGAAGAATGGAATCGCTTCGCTAAATCTTATTTTAAACAGGTAGAATACATTTATTCGATGTTCGATGTTCATCCGTTTCTTTTTCGATCAAACTGGCCGATTTTCAGGCCAGCGGCTGGGCTGATCCGCCGGTGGCGGAACACCTGAAACCTTATAACCCTAATTCAGAAAACATCCTACGGGCAATTATCACCAGCTCAGATGAAAGGTACACCATTGCATAACACAATAGTTCGCTTTATCAGAGAGCCCCTGGTCCATTTTCTTCTAATCGGCGCGGCCATCTTTGTGCTTTATGGATTTATGGGCCAACAGGACGTCGAAGAACAGGAGCGGGCCATTACCATCACATCCGGGGAAATCAACTGGCTGACCGATACCTGGAAAAAGCGCTGGAACCGGCCGCCGACCGCGGAGGAACGCGAGGGGCTGATCAAACAGTACCTCCGGGAAACGATCCTCTACCGCGAGGCGGTTGCCATGGGCCTGGACCGGGACGACACCGTCATTCGCCGCCGCCTGGCGCAAAAGCTGGAGTTTCTTGCTGAGGATCTAATCCGGCCGAATCCGCCGACGGAGGACGAACTCCGCACCTATTTTGAAGCACATATGGATCGGTATCAGCCGCCGGATCTCATTACGCTGACCCATGTCTTTCTCGATCCGGACAAGCGCGGGGACCAGACCCTCAAGGACGCCGAAACCATCAAGGCCAAATTGATTGCCTTAAAGGAGCCACCCCAGGACGCCCGTTCCTTTGGTGATCCATTTATGCTGCAAAGCTATTACCCGGAGCGTTCGGAAGCCGAGCTGGCGAAACTTTTCGGCCGTGGCTTTGCGGAGCCGGTGTTCAAGCTTGAACCGCAACAGTGGCACGGCCCGGTGTTGTCCGGCTACGGCACGCACCTGGTCTACGTGCATGATCGCCGGGAAGCAGAACCGCCGACCTTTACGGAGGTCGAGGAGCGGGTCCGGCAGGATTGGGAGAATAACAAACGGGAGCAACTCAATGAGCAGTTCATCGCCAGTCTGATGGGCCGCTACGACGTGACCATTGAAGATGCGCCCAGCGGTGAGAAAACCGGTGCTTCCAAGGAGCAGACTCAATGAAAACAGGCCGATTGTTACGTTCTTCGCTCTTCGCAATGCTCCTGCTCCTGGCCGGACTGGCCTCAACGGCCAATTTGCACGCTCATGAAATCCGCCCGGCGTTGCTGACGATCACCGAGCAGAAGCCCGGGTGGTTCGAAGTCACCTGGAAGGTGCCCATGCGCGGCGGCGGCGTCCTCGCAGTGAAGCCGGTTCTCCCGTCCAGGCTGGTGCCATTGGGTCCGCCCTCCAGCCACACCGTGCCCGGGGCGAACATCCAGTATTCCACTTACAAGACGGACGGTAAATCGCTGGCCGGGGAGACCATTTCAATCGACGGGCTGACGGCCTTGCAGATCGATGTGATGGTGCAGATCAAATTTGCTGACGGCAGTACCCATTCAGCCATCCTGCGGCCGGGGTCGCCGGAATTCACGATCCCGCTTAAAGAGTCAAAGCTGGAAGTCGCCGGCTCCTACTGGCGCATGGGTGTTATTCATATTCTGGGAGGCATTGATCACCTGCTATTCGTGCTGGCGCTGCTGCTGATCGTCTCCGGACTCATGCCCCTGCTGAAAGCAGTGACCGCGTTCACGGTTGCGCACAGTATCACGCTGGCGCTGGCGACGCTGGGGTTCGTGCATGTGCCGTCGAAGCCGACCGAAGCGATCATTGCACTGAGTATCGTCTTTCTGGCTGCAGAAATCATACACAAACGCAACGGCCAAACCGGACTGACGGAACGTTATCCCTGGCTGATTGCCTTTATCTTCGGTCTTTTTCATGGCCTGGGCTTCGCCGGCGCGCTGTCTGAAATCGGCGTGCCGCAGCACGAGGTGCCCTTGGCGCTGCTCATGTTCAATGTCGGCGTGGAAACGGGCCAGCTGATATTCATTGCTGCGGTACTCAGCCTGATGGCCGTTTTGCGGCGTTTGCCGTTGACTATGCCTCAAGGCGCCTGGCGCATGCTGCCTTACAGTATTGGCAGTGTGGCGGCGTTCTGGACGATAGAGCGGGTGCTGTCGTTTATGCCCTTGTAGTGTGATCATCGGGGTCGGGCCAAGTTAATTATTTGATTTTTATTGAAAAAATGTGTAAATATAGGCTTATTTCGGGCCAATAATGGCGATTTGGGGGGTAAAAAGAGCAATCCGGAGGGTCACAGCATGAGCACATCTAATCAGCCTTCAGACGACAAGTTGTTTGTGGCGAGAGCGCTCGAGGCAAGCATCCATATAGGCCTTGTCGGTCTCGTCTTATTTTGGTGTTTCAAGATCGGTCAGCCCTTCATTCAGATTATCGTCTGGGGCATCATCATTGCCGTTGCGATCCACCCCATCTACTCCCGGCTGAAGTCCGCCCTGGGTGGACGTGCTCGCCTAGCGGCAACCCTGATAACACTCCTTGCCTTGATCCTCCTGCTCGTTCCGACTATTATGCTTTCCGATTCCCTCATCGACACTGCACGGGAGTTTTCGGCACAACTCGACGCCGGGACGCTGAGTGTGCCTCCACCATCGGAGAGCGTCAGATCCTGGCCGGTTATCGGCGAACCTGTATACAAGCTCTGGAGCCTTGGCTCAACAGATCTCGGAGCCGTGCTGAGCAAGATGGCGCCGCAGCTCAAAAAGTATGGTATTTCGCTGTTGTCCACTGCTGCTGATGCCGGGGTCGGGATTCTGATGTTCGTGGTTTCGATCATTATCGCCGGTGTTCTGCTTGCAAATGCCGACGGTGCTAATCAGGCTGCCCGGGCATTATTTATGCGGCTTGCAGGTGAAAGGGGAGCGAAGCTCGTCGAACTCGCGGGGGCAACTGTGCGAAGTGTTGCCCAGGGCATTCTTGGCGTCGCAATAATCCAGGCAGTCCTGGGAGGGCTTGGTTGTCTCGTGGTCGGAGTTCCTGGGGCGGGGCTTTGGGCCCTGCTGGTGCTGATTCTTGCTGTGGTTCAGCTGCCCACTATCTTGGTCTTGGGCCCGATTATTGTCTACGTGTTCTCCACCAGCAGTACGGTTACCGCAGTTTTGTTCGCGATCTGGAGTGTCCTCGTCGGTATAAGTGACGCCTTTCTTAAACCCCTTTTGATGGGTCGTGGAGTCGACGTTCCCATGCTTGTCATCTTCATTGGAGCAATAGGCGGCTTCATCGCATCGGGCATCATCGGCCTCTTCGTTGGCGCCATCATTTTCACGGCCGGCTACAAGCTTTTCTTAGCATGGCTCCACGAGGATACACAGCCGGAACCAGAGCCAAGCAAATCCGAGTAGCGACCATCCGGCGAGACCGCTTTCCATAAAGCTCAAACCGAGCGTGGGCTTGATAAGAGGGGCACATATGGCGCTAAATTGCCTGCTCAGTATTTAAGCTCACTGCTATAGATGTGAAATTACGGATGTCTTCACGAATTTGAGATATGCAAATCATATCTGCAAACCTGCTCAACTTTACATCTTGGCAAGATATGTGAACTCTCGATCCTAAGGACATTACCCCAATATTTGGCAGTTCACATCCCGGCTGACTATTCCCTCATTCCGATCCTATGGTCAGGTCTTCCGACCACCATGATATTGACTGAACAACAGCTTTAGGATAACTAAGGTTGTTCAAGGTGGAATTGGTACAAATTTCCGAAAGACTGCATAATGCCCTCTCAGAATGTGAAGCCAGGCCAACCCAACCTTTTTCAACGAGTCTGGTATTCGATCTTCCCTCATACATACAAAGAAAAGGATGAGCGGCGGCCTTACCGGGGTTGGTTGAATACTCTGGTTTTGCACTTCCGTCCCAAGGTTG
>Ga0255042_10000034_pt1 | contig 11763 bp, 11 predicted proteins | sample BC1_12_5_MG_FD_183008 | JGI IMG/M metagenome (GOLD analysis project Ga0255042, IMG submission 183008) | Seawater microbial communities from Strait of Georgia, British Columbia, Canada - BC1_12_5 | ecosystem: Environmental > Aquatic > Marine > Strait | place: Canada: British Columbia | collected...
TTAAATGGAGTTCCATGCATTGTTTATTTCAGCAATTTCCATTTAAGATAAGCACAAATTGGCCTCAAGCAAGTGAGGCAGGTCGAAAACTAATGGCACGGGAGGAGGGCCAGCCCGGATGTTTCATGAATTGCCGTCGCGAGACCGTGGAGAAGGATGTGCCTGCCCGCCATCGCGAGCCTGCTCGCTCAGGCGAGGCGGGCGGGCCACCGTGCAATCCCGCGGTACCGCGGGATTGGATCTGAGGCGTACTTGAACAGTACGCCGCAAGGGGAGCCTGTCCTGAGCCTGTCGAAGGAACACCCGAGGACGCGCGGAAGGACAGTCATATCCGCGGTCGCAGCAGGAGATTCATTAAACATCCGGGCTAGGTTATTTCCCATCGGGATTCTCCACTGCGGATACCTTCGCTTCACGCTGGTCTTTCCACGCCCTCCAGATAAGTCGACTAGAGAATAAAAGGCCAATACCCACGGCTCCATAGATAAGTCCGAGGATCGGTTTTGGCAGGCCGCTTGTCCTGAGTATTCGGCCCAGAAGCATCATTCCTATTACTAAGATCCATACTCTCGGCGAGAGAAAGCCTCCAAAGCATCGATCTTCTCCACGCGCTTTGACCCGGGTGATATTGCGGAGTGCTGTCCGGTCCAGAACCAACAAGGCTTTTCCAAGCCCCAAACCTGCGGCAATAACCAGTAGAATAAAACCTTTTGCTTCTCCATTCTTAAGCAACCAGTAGGTGCCGACAGAAAACAGTCCAACACCAACACAACTCCACATGGTACCGGCCAGCCAAAGCTGCATTCGGCTCGATGCCACAGGTTTGTAGGTTTCTAACCAAGAAAACATCAGGTTCCATCCTTGGAGCTTTCGATCTAGCTTGCATTCAGGTGGCAAACCGTTGAAACCGTAGAAATCTCTGAAATCCAATATCTCAAATCCCAAGCACCAAATTACAAATAAATCTCAAATTCCAATATTCAATGACCCAAACATATTTGGAATTCTTTTTTTTGAGATGATGTGAAGGTTTGGGATTTTGAATTTCGGTCATTGTTATTTGTTTGTTATTTGGGTTTTGTGATTTGTAATTTCCATCAACTTCCGCCTCTACATATCAAGAACGAGGACGAGTTAAATCCGCAATCTAAAATCCCCTATCCTCCCTTAGCTCAGGCATGATTTCTGAGCTTGAGCTCTATCGGATGAGGGTTTAGATAAACTTGCTGTTTCAGGTAGGGCTGGTCGTATTTGCGCACATAGTGTTTGATCAGAGTAAGGGGCACGATAAGGGGGATATAGCCTTCCCGATATTGATCGAAGGTCTCCAGCAGTTCGTGCTTTTCATCAGCGGAGAGCTGCTTTTTGAAATAGCCCATCATGTGCTGGAGCACGTTAATATTTTTTTTGACGGTGGCTTTTAGCTTCAAGGCCTCCATAAACAAAGACTGATATTGCGGGTATAGCTGTTTAGGAGAGATGCTCTTGGCTGCCGCCACCAGTTTTCCCAGGATGCGGGAATGCTTCTGGCTGTGAGATAGGATGAGCAACTTATGTTGCGTGTGGAAGGCGACCAGCCTCCCCCTGCTCCTTTTTTCATCCAAGAGGTCCCGCCAGCGCTTCAGTGCAAAGATACGCTCGATGAAGTTCTCCCGCAGCCTAATGTCGTGCAGTCGCCCATCCTCTTCAACTGGAAGCAAGGGGAAATGCTCCATGAAAATCCGGGCGAACATGCCCACGCCCTTTTTTTCCGGGATTCCCTTTTCATTGTAAACCCGGACCCTCTCCATGCCTGAACTGGGGGAACGGCTCTTGAAGATAAAGCCACACAGATCCTCCTTCTCCAGTTCCTGCACCCTTTTTCGGGCCCAGGTGATCATCCGCTCGGTGTGGTCGATCTTGGTTCGATTGGTCACCAGTCTTGGTGATTCCGGCTTTCCCACTAGGCGCATGGACTCCCGGGGCACTCCCAGCCCACACTCCATCTCCGGACAAACCGGCACAAACTCCAGAAACTGACCGAGGGTATCGGTGACGAACCGATCCCGTTTGTGCCCACCGTCAAAGCGGACATTTTCACCTAACAGACACGTACTTAGTCCTATGCGCAACTGTTCTTCCATGAACTAGCCAAAAGGAACTACGTAGTGATGTCGCGGCTGGAAAGCCGCTCCCACAGGAGAATCCCTTTCTTCTTTCCTCTGCCCGCTGCTCGCTGCCAGCTGCCCGCTGTCTTCTGCCTGCTGCGCAGCCGCCTCACGCTACGCGCTTTGCGATAGCTCCTCTTTGACAACATTGAGGGTGCCGCCAGCCAGCAGTGCCTGGCGCTGGCGCTGAGAGACATCCAGCAGGGTAATTATCGTCTGGCCGTTGACTTCCACAGGGATTTCCGTGTCCCCTCGCTGAATCCTGTTTCTTATATCCCTGAAGACCACCTGAGTCCCTGTGCTCAACTTCTGGTAGTCTTGGGGATCCTTAAATGTGAGCGGCAGTATGCCGAAATTACATAAATTGGCCTTGTGTATTCGAGCAAAGCTCTTGGTGACTTTGGCTCTGACCCCAAGGTATCGCGGCGCTAAAGCGGCATGCTCCCGACTGGATCCCTGGCCATAGTTCTCGCCGCCAATAATCGCCACCTCACCCTTCTCCTTTGCCTCGCTATGAAAGTTTGGAGAGATCTGGTAGTAGACGAATTCGCTTATGGCCTCAATATTGGACCGCAGCGGTAGAACCTTATTGCCTGCTGGCATGATGGTGTCGGTGGAAACATTGTCATCAACCTTGAGAACTATTTCTGCTGTCAGCGTTTCAGGAAGAGGAGCCAGTTGCGGGAAAGGCTTGATGTTTGGGCCTCGAACAACTTCGGTCTTATAACCTTCATCGGAGGGGAAGACGATGGAAGACTCGTCAATAACATATCTCTCTGGCTGCTTAATCCTAGGATAGTCCATCTCTTCGCCCAGATCCCGGGGATCCGTGATAACTCCTTTTAGAGCCGCTGCCGCTGCGGTTTCCGGGGAACAGAGATACACTTGGTCATCCTTGGTTCCCGAACGACCTGGGAAGTTCCTCGGAAAAGTGCGGAGGCTTACTTGCCCAGTGCCAGGCGCCTGTCCCATGCCGATGCATCCCAGACAACCCGACTGATGAATACGGGCTCCGGCAGTCAGAAGGTTCATCACCCCACCATCAGCGGCCACATTTTCCAGTACCTGTCGGCTCCCGGGATTTATATGAAAAGAGGTGTCGGAATGGGCAATTCTTCCCTCGACGATCTTTGCAACCACCATAAGATCCCGAAAAGAAGAGTTGACACTGCTTCCCACGATTGTTTGATGTACTTTTATCCCGGCTACCTCGCGGACAGCGACCACGTTGCCCGGAGATGAGGGGCAGGCGATCAACGGTTCCAGACTGGAGAGGTCAATTTCCGCATATTCATCATATTCAGCCCCTTCATCAGCGGCCAATTCAACCCAGGAGTCACCCCGCCCCTCGGCTTCCAGGTAAGCCCGAGTGTTCTCATCTGACGGAAAGATTGTAGTGGTAGCGCCCAACTCCGTTCCCATATTGCCGATGGTTTCCCGGTCGGTAGCAGAGAGGCTTTTGACTCCTGGCCCATAGTATTCGATGATCTTCCCCACACATCCCTTGACGTCATAGCGCCGCAGCATCTCAAGGATGACGTCCTTGGCGCTGACCCAGTCTGGAAGTTCCCCGGTAAGTTTGACCCCCAGAATTTGCGGGCAAGGAAAGTGGTAAGGTCGGCCCGCCATTGCTAAGGCCACGTCCAGCCCTCCTGCACCCATTGCCAGCGTGGAAACACCCGCAGCGCCGGGGGTGTGACTGTCTGCGCCCAGCATGGTCTTTCCCGGAACTCCGAAACGTTCCATGTGAACCTGATGGGAAATGCCGTTGCCGGGACGACTGAAGTGAAGCCCGTACCGGGCACAGGCGGTCTGCAAGTAGATATGATCGTCGGCATTCTTATTGTCAGTCTGAAGTAGATTATGATCCACATACTGGGCTGAAAGCTCAGCTCTAATCCGCTCAAGCCCCAGGGCCTCAAACTCCAACATGGCCATAGTTCCCGTGGCATCCTGCAGCAGGGTATGGTCGATTGTAACGCCGATTTCCTCACCAGGAATAAGACTACCATCCACCAAGTGAGCTTCTAGAATTTTGTGTGCGAGGTTTTTTGCCATCTCTGCCACCCCTTTCTTTAAACGTTAACGAAGCATGACTCTTAAATATATCAAAAAAGATACCGGTCGACCAATTGTGTCGCAGAACGCAAAACGCAGAGCGAATAACAATACTCCTAACCTAGAAATCTATAATAAACAGAAGACAGGATGGCCCAAGCCAAAACCGCCACCGTCAATACAACACACACGCCAGCGAGGCTCTTGTGGAAAAGATTCTCCCTGGTTCTTTCTTGATAACCCAAAAAGTAACCCAGAATAATACCACCAACGATCCCACCACCGTGGCCCCAATTGTTAATTCCCGGCACCAGAAAGCCGAAGAGGAAGAGTACCAACACCCAGCCGCTAATCTGCTTATAGATGGCTTGTCCATATGCGCCTCCCCTACTTTTCCCGTAGTAAAGACTGGCGCCAATCAGACTGCAGACAGCGGCTGAAGCCCCAAGGGTTAAACGCACTCCGGCAAAGTATGAAACCAAGAAGCCAAAGATACCGCCGAGAGTATAAAGGCCAATCAAGCGATTTGCTCCGTATTCACGAAGTACGAGAGGGCCTATTTGGTACAAAGCAATCATGTTGAACACAATGTGCAAGATTCCACCATGAAGATAATTGGCGGAGACGAGGGTCCACCAGCGGTGCCCCTGATCTATGGGTATTGTTCCCGTCGATCCCAGCAGCAAGAGGGCCCCGTTTGATGGGGAAAGAAACATAAACGGATTGGCTGACAAGCCCATCCTTGTCGGATTCATAAGGAGAGAGATCAGGTACATCCCCACATTGGCATAAATAATGGTCTTAATGAGTTGGTCGCTTTGCAAAAGGCCACGGGTTACAGGAATATTTTTCCACCGGGCGCCAGGTCTCGATATCCCACAATGAGGACACGTGCGCTCATCAGCACTTATCAGCTTGCTGCAATGGGGGCAGAGAATTGATTTTCTGCGATCGCCTTGCATGACTTAGCCTAATGATAAATTTGGGTATAACCCTTATAGGCGGTTACTGAGACCCGCCCTACCGATTTCTAGAAGAAATAGAACGTTCCGTCATTCCGGAATCCGCCGACGGCGGATGTCCGGAATCCAGAAAAAACAACGTCCTGCTGGATACCGGATCGCGTCTTCGCCGCGTCCGGTATGACGATTTCTTTTCTTGTGAGTCCTTATCCGTCGGTATTGGGACAGACAAAACTCACCTCATATAATCATTATTGCCTGGTTTTGCCACAACTGACCAAAGACAACTGACACTACGAAGTAGCAAAATGTGGCACAAAACCGTATCTCTCATAGATACCCTGAGCCACTGGGGATCTTATAAACTCCAAAAAATTTGCACCGTTTTCTGGATTGCCTGAGCCTTTCAGTTTGCAGATGTAGTAGTTTATCTCCTCTCGCTGGTCAAGCCCCTCACCGGGGTCCACCATGTCTACAGCCAGTTTGGTCTGCCGAGCATGCTGTATCTCTGTGGCCCACACCGGCCCTACATCAACCGTCCCCCTTTTTATCCTGAGCGGAGTTTCCCTGTGATGAACAACTGTGAGGATGGTAGTCCCCTCTGCCCTCTTTTCCTCCATTACACGGTGAACCAGAGCCTCACCTCCAGCTTGGCGGTACATGTCCAAGATGTGGAAAGCGATATCTTCATACTCTGGATTGGGCTGGGATATACGCACCTCTGACCTCGCAAGGTCCTGGACTGAGTTGATCTGCGCAGGATTGGTTTCCGGCACCATCAGGACGATCCGGTTGTGCAGATAGAGAAAGTAGTCCTCACCAGAGATGAGTTCGTTCTGTTCCAGCTGCTTCATGGCCGCTTCGGACACGGAGGCGTAAACATCGGGTCGAACATCGATGAGATTGTCCCGAAAAAGCGCACCCCCTGCCAGGATCTGCTTCAGTTCCAAACCGGGCGGTAGCGTTTCATAGAAAATTTTCTTGATGCCGGGGTATTGATTCTGAAAAACAGTCAACAACTCTTCCATGACCATGAATTGATTGCCTGCCACAAAAAGTACCAGATCAGCAGAGTCGGCACATTCCAGGTTGTGCAGGTCATCACCACGGTCAGAAGGGATTACTGGGTAAACACGGTCTTTTTCTGTTGCTGCCATTTTGCTCTCTCCTTGCCCGGATATTTCATGAATTGCTGTCGCGAGACCACGAAGATGGACGTGCCACTTGGCAACCGCAGGGTGTTGGTTCCGAGGCGTACCTGAACGGTACGTCGCAGGTGCCGCCACCCGAGGACGCCAGGAAGGGCGGCCATATCCGTGGTCGCAGCAAGTTATTCATGAAATATTCGGGCTACACGTTCTCTTTGATCAGAACTCGCTTTCACCTCTCCCAGAGAACTCAGAGAGCCCGCAGAGCGGGGGAAGCGGGCAAGAGATCCATGAGTCACAGCAGTCAAATGAAATTCTACCCCACCATGAGTTCCAACTGAGCCGGCGTCAGGTACCAGCGAAGCCTACCCTCGTGAGTGGGCAGCGCTGTCACATCGATCCTGCCAATTCCCCCTCTTTCGAACTGAATTGTAGTCTTGGAACCTGAGGTCAGCAGGGATGAGGCAACCTCGGCTAGAGACGGGAGATGTCCCGCTATGAGAACTGACTGTTTGTCTTTAAACTGCTCAAGATAATTTATGGTATCCCCGACCGGAGTCATGGCCTTTACCTTCTCCGTCTCCACAATACCATCCACAGGGAAGCCAATGGCCTCGGCAACAATTGCAGCAGTTTGTTGTGAGCGCTTTTTGCTACTTGCTATAACCACGTCAAAGGTGAGCCCCATTTTGTTGATGGCCTGCGCTGCCTTTGAAACCTGGGCCTCCCCTTCTGGACTCAACGACTCCTCGGGATCCTCATCTTTGGAGAGATTTGGCCCGTGCTGCATCAGGTAAATTTCCATTACTCTCACCTCCTTTCCCTCGCATAGCGCATAGCGAAAGATGGCTTCCTCTGCAAAGCTATGCACTATGCAGTCGTAGGTCGGATCGTTCCCGCCTCAGCGGGGTTGATCCGACAGAACTTGGTGTAGGGTGAACTCCGCCAAGGCGGAAACCACCCGACCTACCCAATTGAGCCCAGCCTAGCAATCAACAGGTATCGAGCTCTTCAAAGAAATCAGTATCCACTTCGGGCGGCAGCTTGGCCAACAAGACGCTGGACTCTGTTTTTGCTAGGACCTGAAGTGGTAAACTCCCTCGCATCCTGTGGTGCACATCATGCCGCAGGCTCCCTCCCATTACTATCACAGACTCGCCGCCTGCTTCCTCAAGTATCGACTCCTCGGGCCGCTCTCCTTCACGCAAGAGCAAGTCACCCTCCTTGCCGCAGCTGTCCAACCAGGCACGTGCTCGGTGCACGCATTCGTTGCCCGCTTCTGTTTCCTCTTCGGTTGCATCTGGTTCTCGCACCCAAATAAGATCCACCGGTCCACGAACCGCAGGGAGGAGCTGCTTGAGAAGTGGGAAGAGGCGGCGAGCTGAGGGTGAGCCGTCAGCGCAAACCAGAAAACGACTATTCAAATCACCGCCTCGTACCAGGAAGACTGAAGCATGCAGGTCACGGGCTAAGTGGTTCGCTCTGTCACCCGAAACGAACCGTCCTAGACCTTGTCTTCTGGGAGCACCAACAACCACCAAGTCTTGCTGGTGTTCATCCACCTCGTAATTCAACACCTCTATCAGATGGCCATACCGTTCGTAGAAAGGCACACGACGGCCTGAGGGTGTGGCACCCAAGAATAGATAGCCATTTCGCACGGCTCGAATGTTAATGCTATCTTGTGGTGCAAGGAATCCTGTTTTAATGAGAAGTTCCATTGCCTGAGTGAGAATCTGAATTCCCGGTTGGAGTTCGCTCCTCTGCTCCCAGGGGATATCCACACCCACAGGAGACGGCTCTTCAGTTGCAGGTGTGCCTTTCCGGGCGGTAAGAAAGCAGATTTCAGCATCCACGTTCTGCGAGAGTTCAACTCCAATGCGTAGCACCTTCTCAACAGCATTCTTCTCATGCTTATACGTTAGGATCTTCAATTCTTACCTCTTAGCTCTGTAGTTTGTTTTTCCTTTTCCTGACTTTCGCACTTGCGAGGCTTCACCCCTTCTCCCAAAACCTCCCAATTCCCCTCCTTCAGCTCGGGACATTCAACAAATACCACATACTCACAAGCAGCGCATATCGCCGGGCAGAAGGACTCGCGCATCGCCTGCCGAATGGCGGAACCGGTGGTGGTGCGGAAATGGGTTTCTCCAACCTCGCGCAGTAATCCAGAATTCTTGAATACCTGAAAGACCTTGGGTTTGACGCCGGCGAAATAAAGACCTCCGTCCCTTTCGCGGATCTCGTCCAGAAGAACCTCCAGGGCGTGTATTCCACTGGCGTCCAGGATGTTGGCCTGATGCAATCGAATAAGAAGGTTAGCCATGCGAGGGTGGTTTCTTAAACGTCGCTCCAGGTCCTCCAACACGAAAGTTACTGAACCAAAGAATACGGCACCTTCGACCGTGACAATATCCATCTGGCAGCAAATTCTACCGCGGGCCGTGCCAACCATCCTTCCCGTCTTCGGGTCCGGCACACTGGAATGAATACGTGGATGAGCCGTCTCTGCCAGGTGCAGACCGATGGACAGCAAAACTCCCACGTAAACAGCAAACTCCAGGTGTAAAAAGAGAGTCGAGAGAAAAGTCACCATCAAAACCGCAGCATCGGATTTGGTTGCTCGTATGGCCCTTTTTATATCTTCTGTTTGTATCATTTGATAGGCCACCACCATGAGCACTCCAGCCAGGGCTGCCACCGGAAGTTCAGCCGCAAGGGGAGCGGCCAGTAGAACCAGCACGGCCACTGTAATTCCAGAGAAGACTCCGCTCATGGGCGTCTTGCCTCCTGAGCTGAAGTTTACTGCCGAGCGGGTGAAAGACCCGCTTCCCGCATAACCGCTAAACAATGAAGCCGCCATATTGGACAGACCCTGACCGATAAACTCCTGGTTGACGTTTAGCCGCTGGTGGGTCTGGCCGGCAATGGACTTGGCAATGGATACCGCCTCCATGAGTCCAAGTATAGCTATGGCGAGAGCTCCCGGCGCAAGATCTGCAATATCCACCTCAATCTCCAGGCCGTGGATGTTAGGAAAATGAAAAGGTGGCAGGCTTCGGGGGATGGCTCCAATCACAGCTACCCCTTGAGTATCCAATTTGAAGAGCGCTACTACCCCACCAATCACCACTAAAGCAATCAACGTCCCCGGCCATGACGGGCGCAGCTTTCGTAAGGATATGATAACCGCTACAGTTCCAAGCCCTAGCGCGAAAGTAATAAGATGGGTTTCGTGTACATGGTTGGCAATTTGCACCAGGGATTCAACAAGTACGCTGGTCTTCTCTAACTTTAAGCCGAGCAGGTTGGGAATCTGTTTGAAACCGATCAGAACGGCTGCGCCTGCGGTAAATCCGAGGATTACTGAATGGGAAACAAAATTCAACAGGGAGCCCAATCGAGCCACTCCCATAGTAATCTGAATGACTCCCACCATCAAAGCGAGGAAAAAGGCGAGTTCTATATAATGCTCACTACCGGGTGGGGCCAATCTGACCAGGCTACTTAGCACCACCAGTGAGATTGCGGTGGTAGGACCGGTGATCAGTTGAGCCGAGCTTCCCCATAAGGAACCAATAATGGCCGGCACAATTGCAGCGTAGAGCCCGTACTGCACCGGCAGACCGGCGATGAGTGCATAGGCCATGGATTGAGGCACCGCCACCACCGCCACCGTCAGCCCGGCCACCAGGTCTGCTTTGATGTGACGCCGATTGTAGGTCCGAATCCAGGAAAGAAAAGGAACAAAGTCCGACATCTGAACATGCATGGCTTCCCCACTTAAACAGGAAGGTGACCCGCTTTCCCGAAAGACTAAAAATCTATGGGTTTCTAATAGGTCCCCAAAGCGTGCTAATTAATGGTTCTCAATAGTATCTGCTTTTTCAGCTTAAGGCACCTCCTAACAGAGAAGCTAACTCTTCCTCATCAACATCTGACCAACGCTCATAGGCGTCTGCCACCGCAAAATGGTAGCCACCCCTAATATTGGCGCAATAGAGGGTGTCTACTTCACCGGCGATACTCTCTACCGAACGCTGGTGACCAGTGGGCACTGCCACAGTGATCCTGTTCGTACCTGCCTTCTGCAGAGCTTCAACTGCCACATGCATGGTAAACCCCGAGGCAAGGCCATCGTCTACCAGTATGATTTGAGATGTAGAGAGGTCTGGCAAGGCTTGCTCACTGCGGAGATTCTTCACTCGATGTGCAACCTTGGCCGAGGTTTTACTGATTCCTTGCTGAATCTCTTCATCGGTAAGCCCAAGCCGCGCCACAAGATCGTTGTTGAGTCGCACGCTTCCATCGAAGGCCACGGCTCCGTAGCCAACCTCCGTATTCCACGGCAGAGTGATCTTGCTTACAACCGCAAGATCAAAAGGAAAATTAAGTTTTTCTGCCAACACTTTTCCCACTGGTACCCCACCAGCAGGTATGGCCATAACGATGGCATCACTTGCACCGTATTCTCTGAGCATATCAGCCAGAATTTCCCCAGCGTGCTGACGATCGCGAAAAACTTTTACTTTATCAAAGAACTCAGGCAGATCTACAAGATTATCAGGTGACGAAACTCCCATGCAGGTTCATCCTCTCTGAGCCTTCAGCTATCAGCTGTCAGTAGCCGATATTTGTTTCTTATCTACCTGTTATTAAATGATTAGACTAATCTTTTAGCAACGTTTGTACAAGGGGTGAATCTGTGACCGACTTGCACAAAAAGGAACCATGTTGTAGATTTCAAATTTTAGATTTTGGATTTCAGATTGAGTCCTCGAATTTCGCACTGAAGTTCTCGTTTTCTCAACCTTCAGTAAAAAACTTAAATCTGCAATCGCTAAACCTTCGATACTCAGTAGAAAATAAGGACACGGACATGGATGCGACAAAGACCCCCATCCCCATTCTTGAAGGCCACGACTGTTTCGCCTGTGGCACCAACAATCCCATTGGCCTCAAACTGGACTTTTACCGCCAGGGCGACTCTGTCTGTTCAGATGTAGTGTTGAACAGAAACCACGTCGGCTGGCAGAACATGGCCCACGGGGGAATTATATCCACACTTCTGGATGAGATAATGTCCTGGACCGTTATTTATTTTAAAAGAGCCTTCTCTGTAACCAGGAGCATACAGATACGATATCTGAAACCTGTGCCTGTGGAAGCACCCCTCACTTTGAAGGGGACTATAACCTCAGACGGCAAAGCGCGTAGCTGTCATGCTGAAGCTATCTTATTAGATTCAAAAGGAAAAATATTGGCGAAGGGAGAAGGCGAATTTGTGGTGTTGAGTGGAGACAAACTCACATCTCTTCCGGAGGATTTCAAGAATCAGATGACGGAACTATTTAACAAGTATGAATAGGGATGGAACCATGGCCGAAGAACCGGTTTTCTTTATGTCGGGCACTCTACAGATTCAGGGGCTCCTGCAATCCAGGCCTG
>Ga0255042_10000036_pt1 | contig 11685 bp, 7 predicted proteins | sample BC1_12_5_MG_FD_183008 | JGI IMG/M metagenome (GOLD analysis project Ga0255042, IMG submission 183008) | Seawater microbial communities from Strait of Georgia, British Columbia, Canada - BC1_12_5 | ecosystem: Environmental > Aquatic > Marine > Strait | place: Canada: British Columbia | collected...
GTGTCGGGTGTCAGGTGTCAGGTGTCAGGAAAGAAAAACACAAATGCTGAAACCTGAACACTGAAACCTAAATTCTGGATTCCGACTACCTGCCCTGAGCCTGTCGAAGGGCTGGCTCATTACTCTATGCTCTATGCCCTATGCCTTCCTCGATCTCAAATCGTCTTCCTTTACCACTCCGCCAACAACCCTATAAAAGACTTGGCCAGCTCATCAATGGACCGCTCCGGCGCCTGCAGAAGACCCTGAACGGCAATGCCTTGTACTGCACCGACAAGAGCCGTTGCAGCTGCGCGTGAGTCGCTAACCTTGGGATGATTTTCCAGAATACGGGAGAAAGCTTCTACGAAATCATCGTACACCTCATTGAGTCGCTTCTCCATGTGATGGTTACTTCCTGCAAATTCAGTACCTAAAGCAGCCAGACAGATTGTGGCCTCTGGTTGCCGGTGAAAATGCTCGCACATGATATCCACAACCCCCTCAGCCACAGCCAGTGAGCCCTTTTCTGCCCGATTAAGGTGATCTGAATAGATTGTTATTCCTCGTGCCAACCAGTCCACCACTGCCTCGAGCAACGCTTCTTTGGATTGAAAGTGGTGAAAAACAGCACCTGAGGTCAGATTAACTGCCTGGGCTATGTCTGTAATTGTGGTCTTGTGGTAGCCCTGGCGAGCAAACAGCTCGACAGCGGCCATGAGTATCTTCTTGTGTGTTGCCCGTGCTTGCGCTTCCTTTTTGTTGTAACCTTCCAGACTCATGGCAATGACATATCACATAGTATGTAATATGTCGATTCAAGAATCACCTAAACCCCTGGAAGACAGTCGAATTAACCGAACAGGTTCAACCCATCAAACAACTGACTCGCTCTTCTGCCCTTGATTTTTTTAATTCTTTAAAGGATAAAGAGAACAGTGTGCTCATGCTGCAGGGGCAAAGTGGCGCCAGGGAGGGATATTGTCTAAATCCATGCAAAAGAGAGATATGAAACTCCTCGTAATTGACGATGATGAGCCCATACGCAAAGTTTTGTCCGTTACTTTGCAAGATGCTGGCTATCAGGTGTTGACCGCAGAGGATGGAGAAACTGGCCTGAAGATATTTGCTGACCAGCAGCCTGAAATTATTCTCTGCGACCTCAGGATGCCTGGCATGGATGGCATTGCTGTGCTCAAGGAGATCAAGGCCGCAGATCCGGACAAGGAGGTAATAGTCATCAGCGCCCATGCCGACACGGATCTGGCAATCAAGGCACTTCAACTGAAGGCCTCCGATTTTATTACTAAACCTATCAGCACCACAGCTTTGGAAGTTGCATTGGACAGGGCACAGGAAAGATTAGACATTACACGAGAGCTACGCGAGTACACCGCAATAATTGAAAAGCGCTGGTTGGACACCGCAGAAGAACTGGCCAAGACCTATCAATTTCAGAAAAACCTCATCGAGAGTTCAATCGATGGCATAATTGGTTGTGATCCGGACGGAAAAGTAATGATTTTCAATAAGACCTCCGAAGCAGTGCTCGGGTATCCAAAGGCGGAGGTGGTAGGAAAATTAAGCATCGATCACTTCTTTCCTCCCGGGAAATATTCGGAACTGAAGGAAAAGCTTTACGGCAGCGAATACGGCGGATCAAATCGCCTCGCCCTTCACGAAACTAACCTGGTGGCCATATCAGGACAGTTAATTCCAGCTCAGTTTTCCGGAGCTGTGCTGTATGAAGGTGAAGAAGAGATCGGTTCTGTGACTTTTTTCCGGGACCTCCGAGAAATCCGCCGCCTGGAGCAACAGTTTGCCGACCAAGCTCGACTGCTCCATCAAGACAAGATGATCTCCCTGGGGAGGCTTGCTGCCAGTGTGGTCCATGAGATCAATAATCCGCTGGCGGGCGTCCTTAACTATGCTCGACTTATGCTCAAGATCATGAAAAAAGGACCGCTCACAGGAGACTACCAGGAGAAGTTTACCAATTATTTGAACCTCATGGAAAATGAGACCAACCGCTGTTCCAACATCGTCTCCAATTTGCTGGCCTTCTCCCGTAAATCGGAACTGGAGTTCACTGATGTTGCGATCAATGAGCTAGTCGAAAAGTGTTTAATGCTCAGCGGACACAAACTGAGACTCTCTAATATTTCTCTGGAAAGCCACTTACCACCTGGCCTGCCCCCGATCAGGGGCGATTACAACCAGATCCAGCAGTGCGTAATCAATCTAATTCTTAACTCTATTGATGCCTTACCCGAGGGAGGAAAACTTCTGGTAGCCACCTCTCAGAGCCCCGATGATCGCACCGTCTCTATTCAGGTAAGAGACACGGGATGCGGCATTAGCAAAGAAGACCTGCCCCACATCTTTGAGCCTTTTTTTACTACCAAAAGCGCAGGCCAAGGTCTAGGTCTGGGCCTCTCAATGGTCGAAGGAATTATTGACCGTCACAAAGGGAGCATAGATGTGGTAAGTGAGCTGGGAAAGGGCACAACCTTTACTCTCAAACTGCCTGCCAAGAGTTGAAAACTACTTTATCTGCCTTTGAGATCACTCCATTTACAACACCTATTGCTCAGCTAGTCAGGTGATAGCCGGCTGATAGATAATTCATGGATTTTTGGTGTGATAGAGATTTGAACCCTCTACCCTAATAGTGTTTATTGATCACTGAGCAGTTTGTCCGAGGGAGAGGGGGGACAAATAGTGGAACGAGAAGAGCAACGTGCTTTGGTGGCTGAGCCCTATCCGTACTGTCAACTAATTATTACCTTCCTCCGCTTTAGGTAATTCCAACCTCATAACATAGAAGGTTTCTTCATCACTTTTGCTCCCAGTAAATCTAGCACAAAGTGTGGGAGCTCGATCTCAAGGGGAAGAGTGTGGATTAAAGTAATGTGAACTCCAGGTGGGCCGCAGGATGCAGGCTATAAACCCCCTCTCCTGACAAGGTATTCTTTTGACCTTATCAGACCGCCCCAAAAATGTATCTGGAGTTAACAGGGCGGCCTACCAGGTGGCGTTCATTCTTCTTTGAGTTTTTCCTCATCAATGATCAGGGAATCTGCCACCAATTCCCAGAGATATTTCACTTCCAGATCCATCATGTCAAATTCTTGGCGCAGACTCTTCATGATCTGGTCGCGGCAGTTGTGGCAGGGCGCGATTAGCATTTTGGCCCCGGTATCTTTAATTTGTTTTGCCTTCACCCGACCGTAGTAGATGCGCTCCTCAGCATATGGTGCCGCCCAGGCACCACCACCGGCGCCGCAGCAGTAGTTGTTGGCCCGGTTGGGATACATGTCCACAAAATTATCCACGCACTGCTGGGTAATCCAGCGCGGCTCCTCGTAGTACCCGTGGCCGAAAGTACGCTCACTCTTACGGGCGTAGTTACAGGGATCGTGGTAGGTCGTGAGCTCTGGATGCTTTGATTTGTCTATTTTGATCCGTCCTGTTTCAATGTATTCTTTAAGGAGATCATGAACGCTCATGAACTTGACACCTTCGTCGGCGAACCACTGTTGCAGACCAAGCCTGGTCGCATAGTAGGCGTGGCCTCACTCCGGCAAGAGGAGAATCTCACATTCAAGCTCCTTATAGTGCTCCACAATCCTCCGCACCTGCTCTTTCATGGAGTCATCATCACCGGTGAAAAGACCCCAGTTTACCCCCTCCCAGTTCTCCGAGGTGACGGTCCATGACTCCTTGGCCGCGTAGAATATCTTCCACCAGAAAAACATATCTTCGGGCTCGCCAAAGGGCTCCTTGGAGTTGATGGTTAGCAGGATTCTGGCACCCTTTTTATCCACAGGTACCGTGAAGCCAGGCAACTCTTCAGCCAACTCTTCTCCGAGATCCTCTAACAGAAAGAGATAGTCTTCTTTGGGGATACCCACGTTGTTACCCGACTTCAAGCACTGTGCTACACCTTTGTGAAGAACACCAGGCACCTTGTCCCGCTCCCTATGAGTCCGGGCAGAGCGCATCATCTTATTGAGGTCGATGTTCATGGGACAACCGTGCTCACAGCGGCCGCATATGGTGCAGATCCAGGGGAAACGCGAATCAATGAGTTCCTGGTCCAGACCCAGCAGGGCCATGCGCACGGCCTTGCGCATGTCCATGCCGTCCACCCCGGTAACCGGGCAACCGCCGGCGCAGGTCCCGCAGGTAAGGCACATATCCGGATACTCACCGGCCAACTTCCTCTTCTCTCGCTTGCCGAGTACTAATGGTTCCATAATCAAGATTCTCCTAGTTAGGCGGTAATGTCTCTTCCTTTTATTTCGGAATTAGGGAATTTAGGGATTTTGGGATTCACTCAATTAAATTTTTCCCTCAATTCTCCCATAATTCCTCAATGTCTCAGTTAGGTTACAAGTTTCAAAACTAGCTAAAATAATTCTTCTAGTGCTGCATCTATGACCGAAAACATCTGCTGGTCCCGATAGCCGCTCAGCACCGAGGCACTATTGGGGCAAACGGCCGCACAAGAGCCGCAACCCTGACAGCCGAGCTCGTTCACCATTACTTTTTCTTCAAGCTCATCCCGCCACCGAGCACCGTATGGACAGGCAGAAATGCATTTCTCGCACAGGCAACACAAGCTGTGGCGCACTTCAGCCACAATAGCGCCAGCGGTTAGTCTGTCACTGGTAAGAATTCTCAGAGCTCGCTGAGCAGTCGCTTCGGCCATGGCTATGGTCTCGCTAATCGAACGGGGTGAATGGGCAATGCCGCAGGTGAAGATCCCTTCCTTCAAAAAGTCTACCGGCCGCCATTTGTATTCCGCCTCTTGGTAGAAGCCGTCTTGGTCCACCTCCACCTCGAATATTTGCGCCAATCTATCTTGACCATTCGCAACGATGCCGGTACTGAGAACGAGCAGGTCCGACTCTATCACCATTTCTCTACTGAGAATCGGATCTGTAACGCCAACAGTAACCTGACCGTTTCCCACCCCTACCCGGGGTTTGTCATCGACACTGTACTGGATGAAAATGATTCCTTTTTGGCGGGCTTGGGTATAGTAATTCTCCAAAAAACCGTACGCCATGATATCCCGGTAGATAACGTAAATGTCGATGTCGGGGTTTTGATCCTTCAAGTAAAGTGCGTTCTTCAGGGCAGAGCCGCAACATATTCTGCTACAATAATTGCGCGGTTCTTCTCGGGAATCCACACACTGGATCATGGTTACCACGCGCAACTCAGAAGGATTAACCGAATCTCCGTGGAGCTTATCCTCGAGTTGATGCTGAGTAAGTATGGCTTCGCTTTGCCCATATCCATAGGACTCGGTGGTGGCTTCTTTGCCGCCCGTAGCCAGAACCGCTACGCCATGCTCCAGAGTTACTCCCCCCTCGTCCTCCCTCTCAATGGTGGTCAGAAAGTGCCCTGCGCTGCCCAGAGACTGCAGCACCTCACTTTTTTTATAAACTTTGATGTTGGGGTGCTTCTCAACTCGTGAGACCGTCTGTTCCAAGAGTTCTTGGGGAGGTGCGCCCTCGAGAGTTCGATGCAGAGCTCTAAGATTGCCTCCGAGTTCATCCTCCTTCTCTACCAGATTCACCCCAAAACCGTGATCGGCAATAGCCAGAGCCGCGCTCATGCCGCCAATGCCGCCGCCCACTACCAGAGCCTCCTGGATTACGGGAATAGCGGCTGGAGGTGTGGGTTCCATCCCCTTCACCTTGCCGACCCCCATTGCAACCGTTGTCCGTATTTCCCGGCTGACTTGTTCTGGGTTCGAGTTCCGATTTGGGAATGCCGGGGTGCAAATATCCACAACCTCCATAAGCGCCGGATTTAATCCTGTTGTTTTTCCCAGTTCCCGCAGCTTTTTTGTATAAACATAGGGCAGGCAGGCGCCAATAAGAAGACGATTTGCCTCGCTGCTATGCAACGCTTCTTCCAGCTGACTCCAGCCATCTTGCGTACAGATACGTTCAAGGCGATGAACCTGGGTCACGGAGTCTAGATCCGATACCGCTGTTTCCACTCCATCAAAATTTGCTGCTTGAGCAAGGGTGTCTCCGCAGGTGCAGAGTGCTACCATTGTCCTGGGAAGCTCACGGGAGACGTCGCGAAACTCGGGTGACTGCTCAGTGGCCTCAGCCAAACCGCCTCCTTTGGAATGAATGAGACTGGATGCTTGCAACGAGGCTGAATTCGCCTGAATCACCGATTCTGAAATGTCCCGGAGGCCGGAGAAGGATCCTCCCACAAACACGCCTTCCTGTGCGGTGCGGCTCAAAGAAAAAGGCTGCAATTGGCAGAAGCCCCAAGAATTGAGCTCTACACCCGTCATTTCCGCTAGCGGCTCAGTGCCTGCCGGGGGCCTCTGGCCCGCGGCGAGGACCACGAGATCAACAATCTCCTCACGACCTGTCCCGTCGAGGTCGGTGTAGGAAATCCTCAAATTCCCATTGGCACCCTCTGGCTCCACCGAGTGGACCCGGCTCCTCTGAAACCTGACATTGTACTCCTTCTCTGCCTTCTCCCTGTAACGCTGGAAGTTCTTACCGAAGGTGCGCATGTCCATGTAGAAAATGGCTGCGTCCACCTGACCATCGGTCCTCTCTTTTGCCAACAGGGCTTCTTTGATGGAGAACATACAGCAAATGGATGAGCAGTAGTCCGCGTTGGCCTGTATATCTCTGGAGCCCACGCACTGGAGCCAGGCCACCTTGCCGATCTCTTTACCGTCGCTGGGCCGCAGCAGCCTTCCTTCATTAGGGCCGGTGCCGCTGATCAACCTCTCGAACTCGATGCTGGTGACCACATTGGGGTACTCTCCGTAGCCATAGGTGTTGTTTCCCGTAGCCGGATCGTACGAACCAAATCCGGCTGCCAGAACCACCGCCCCCACTTCCATCTCTCTCTCTCCACTGCGTTCAACGGTCTCGTAAAGCTTTAGCACCAGAGGCACGAGAGTGTCGGGGTCGAAGGGCTTCAGCACATAGTCCAGGGCTCCAATTTTCATCGCTTCCACAGCAGTTTCCACGGTGGCATAGGCGGTCATCATCACCACGGCTACGTCCGGGCGCATTTCTTTGGCCCGCTTCAACACTTCTATCCCATCCATATCCGGCATCTTGATATCCAAGAGCATCAAGTGGTAGCTTTGCTTTGTCAGCTTTTCCAGGGCGTCTGGTCCAGATTCGGCTGCATCCACCTGAAAACCATCTTCAGTCAACCAATCCTTAAGGGAATCCCGAACGATAAGTTCATCGTCCACTACCAAAATGCGGAACTCCTTGCGAGCCTCCCAGCGGAAGTCAATGGCCCCTGTGGGACAGATCTTTTCACACTCGCCGCACAGGGTGCATGTGGCCAGATCGACAGTGTAGGAATTTGGTATGTTATGGGGCACCGGCAAATAGATTGCCTTTCTTTTTGTCAGCCCGGCATTGAACTCGTCAGCCACCTCAACTGGGCAGACACCAGAACACTCCCCACAACCTGTACAGCGTTCGGGATCCACTATGGCTGGCTTCTGCCGCAGAGTGGCCTGGAACTTGCCGGGTTCACCTTCCAGCGCCACAAGTTCAGTGGAAAGCATGATCTCAATGTTTTCGTGAAATAAGCCCTTACGCAGACAGTACTGGGAGGAAGAATCCCGCTCCACCAGAGGCAGCATCTTGCACATCCCACAATGGTCGGTGGGAAACTGGTAGTCCAGTTGCGACAGAGTGCCGCCAAGATGCGGCGCCCGGTCAATGAGTTTCACCTGGTATCCCAGTTCCGCCAGATCCAAAGCAGAGCGGATACCGCTAATTCCGGCACCCACTACTAAAGCTGAACCAATCTTTTTCCTCATGGTAATGACCCTCGTATTGGAAAGAGTTGCCACTTCTTGCAAACCGAGTGAAATTCGAATATCGAAATACTCCATGCGCTATGCGCTATGCTCTATGCGCTCTGCGCCTTCACGGACAACGGCCGTGAACTCCTAGTGCATCTTAGCAACAACCTCCTGAAACTCATCTTCCCTGAATACTGAGAGTGGAGGCTCGTCATCCAGGCTAAGTCCGGCTTCATAAGCAAAGGCCTTCTGGGTGTAATGTGCAATGGTTCGAAAAATCTCCATGACCGGGATGTTGTTGGGGCACGCATTGGAGCACTGCCCGCAGCCGATACAGGCCGTACTCATATGAGCCAGACGGGTGATGTGATAGAAGACCGTATCCGTGGGCATCTTAACAGCGCCCTTTCTTTTAGCCCATTGCAGATACTGGGAGGGCTCATGATCGAACACATCAGTGACAAAGACACACTCCTTACAGTAACAGACCGGGCATGCCACCCGGCAGTTGTAACAGTTGATGCACTCGGACAGATAGGATGTAAGCTTTTCAATGTCAGCGGTGGCTTCGCTGGTCTCCTCAAACATTTGATCCCTATAGGCAGAGCGTGCGGCAACCAGGGCATCGATTGCCTTTTTTCGGCCTTCCGGTTCTTTTGCCGCTGGCAACTGCAGGTTGTCCAGTATGGCCTCGCCGTTGGCTGTGTTAGCCTTCAGCAACAGGTGATCATTGGTGTCAACGCCTAACAGACCAATTAGCAAATCGGCGTTCTCCGGGATGGGATGGTCACACGCCTTGCATGCCGGAGAGATATCTATGCCCTCCCAGGCAGTACCTTTCCCTGACAGAGCATTCTGGAAAAACTTCTGAGTGGAGCCGCTGCCGTCCTCTCCGGCAAAACGAAGATAGTCAACGTTGCCGTAAGCGCCAAAACAGTCCAACCCAACAATTACAACTTCCTCCGTCCTTGCCTGTTTGAGCTTGACAAGTTCGACGAAGGCTCGAATCTCGCAAGGCCGCAGCACCACTGCCACCTTGCCATGCAGGGGTTTCCTGGTGAGCTTTGAAACCACTTTTGCCGCGTTGATCGGAAACACCGGCGCCAGGGGATCGGCACCGTTGATCTTTTCCGGATCTGTAACCAGAGTGGGCATCACCGCATTTTTCCTGGGAAGGCGCTGGGGCACCAGAAGTGCATTTATGTCCCCTTTCTCAAGCAGTGTCCTGAAGAACCCTTGCATCGAGTCAACGAGGCCCTGTGCCTTCACCTCAATTTTCGCTGTCTTCGCCATTGATTCTCTCCAAATGGTTTGGTTGATTTGTTAGGAAACCCTAACCCGGTCCATAACCAGTAAATCTTTTAAATTGTTGTGTTTTTTTCATAAGACTTAACTGTCAACTGACTAGATTACCATTTGTTCTCTGGTTTGATTGGGGCCAAGGGCTTTGACTTGGTCCACCATCTCTTTAATGGTTGCGGCGAAATCCACACCCTCACTGGCACCAATCCAGGTCAGCTTTAGACGGTCCTCTTCAAAACCGAATCTGGGCAGGATCTCCTTTAGTAACTTCACCCGGCGGCGGGCCTTGTAGTTCCCGTTGATATAATGGCAGTCCCCGGGATGACACCCGCTGATAAGAACCGCATCCGCCCCCTCCAGCAGAGCCTTAATCACATACTTGGGATCTACCATCCCAGTGCACATCATCCGGATCAATCGCACGTTGGGGGGATAGCTCAACCTGGAGGTCCCTGCCAGGTCGGCTGCAGTATAGGTACACCAGTTGCAGACAAAAGCGATAATGGTTGGTTCAAATTCTGCCATGTTCTCCCTCCGCTAGAAATGTCTAAATTGAGCTAAAGTGCCTAAAATCTGAAATCCCAAATCCCAAGCACCAAATTACAAATAAATCTCAAATTCCAATATCCAATGACCCAAACATATTTGGGCTTCTCTTTTTTTAAGATGATATGGAGGTTTGGAATTTTGAATTTCGGTCATTGTTATTTGTTTGTTATTTGGGTTTTGTGATTTGTAATTTTCATGTTTCAATCTGCAATCTGAAATCTACAATCTAAAATCGCTACATGCCTACTTCTGCGAGGGTGTTCATGATTCCATCGATTTCCGCAAAAATCTGTTCGTCGGTAAAGTGCCGAACCTTGGCAGCCCCACTGGGGCAGTGGGCTGAGCAACTTCCGCAGCCTTTGCACACGGCTTCGTTTACCTCGCTCACACCTTTCAACTCATTGAATTCAATCGCCGAGTAGGCACACAACCCCATGCATGCCTGGCAGCCAATACATATATCCGGATCGATTGATGAAATCATGGGGGCCACGGCTACCCGTCCGGAAGCGCTCAGGGCCAGCGCCTCAGCGGCGGCTCCCTTAGCCTGCGCCACCGCGTCCGGAATATCCTTGGGTCCCTGGCAGGCTCCGGCCAGAAAAACACCGCTGGTAGGCGTAGAAACAGGCTCGAGCTTGGGGTGCTCCTCCAGAAAGAAACCGTCACTTCCAATGCTTATCCCAAAGATGCGCGCCACTTCGTTGGCGTCTGAACGAGCCTCCATGGCGGTACACAGGATCACCATCTCCACCGGAACTTTCACCATGCTGTCCGAAAGCGTATCCTCGGCTGTTACCGTTAGCATTCCGTCCTCTTCTTCCACCCGAGAAGCTTTGCCTCGAACCATGCGTACTCCCTCGCTCTGCACCTTCTTGTAAAATTCTTCATACCCTTTGCCAAAGCAACGCATGTCGATGTAGAAATTGTAAATCTCAGTATCGTGTCCAACCTTGTCCTTGAGAAGATGGGCATACTTAAGCGCATACATACAGCAGGTGCGCGAGCAGTACTCGTGGTAGTTTATATCGCGGCTGCCGATACAATGAAGGATCGCCACGCTCTTCGGAGGCTCGGTGAACTTGAAGCGGTCGTTCGGATCCCGTTTCAGGAGCTTGCCAGCCGTCGGTCCTGTAGCGTTTGAAAGCCGTTCGAACTCCAGATTGGTGAAGACATTAGCGTACTTGCCGTAGCCGTATTGCTGCATCGGCGTCGGATCGAGGGGATCGAAGCCGGTGGCGACAATAATTGAACCCACTTCGATCTCTTCTACTGTATCCTCCATGGAATGGTTGACCGCTTCAGCTTCACAGGCGCTCACACAGAGCTTGCATTCACAACATCCACCGCAATCCACGCAGCGAGCAGCTTCCCGTTGTGCCTCTTCTTCGGCAAAGCCCAGAGCCACCTCTTGAAAGGAAGAAGCGCTCTCCTGACCATCACGATGCGGCAACTCAGCTCTGGCTTCTGTGGAAATGTCCTCGGGAACTTCTTGCCAATCCTGGCCAGGGGTTTCCCGGGAGGCCAACTCCTCGGCATAAACGTCGAGGTCTTCACCAATAATGTAGCGGTGAATAGCCTCTACTGCCTTGCGACCTGCCGCCACCGCTTCGATTACAGTAGCCGGGCCGCTCACCGCATCGCCACCGCCAAACACATCAGGAATGTTCGTTTGCATGGTGTGCGGATTTACCACCAGCGTATTGCGCCTGGTGATTTCTATCGCCGTGTTTTCCACAGCCCACCCAACATCGGGTTGCTGTCCAATTGCCGGGATGACCGCATCACATTCGATGACGAACTCGGAACCCTCCACCGGCACTGGCCGACGCCGTCCGCTTTCATCAGGGGGACCTAGTTCAGTCCGGATACACTCAAAACCGCTTACCCGACCGGACTCGCCCTGGATACCCATGGGTGCGGTGAGATAATGGATGTTGACTCCCTCGGCCAGAGCGCCCTCGATCTCTTCTGGATAAGCGGGCATTTGCTCGCGGCTGCGGCGGTAGACGATGTCCACCTGCTCGCAACCG
>Ga0255042_10000037_pt1 | contig 11678 bp, 8 predicted proteins | sample BC1_12_5_MG_FD_183008 | JGI IMG/M metagenome (GOLD analysis project Ga0255042, IMG submission 183008) | Seawater microbial communities from Strait of Georgia, British Columbia, Canada - BC1_12_5 | ecosystem: Environmental > Aquatic > Marine > Strait | place: Canada: British Columbia | collected...
TGTGATTGATGACATTGAACTTAATAGTTCAGATTTCCCCATTCGTTCTCGAGTTCTCGCGAGCTTTTCAATAAATTTTCTATCCGCAATCCACATTCCGACTTCCGCAATCGAAGACCCGGTGGCACGACCATCTTCGTAGTCTCGCGACAGCAATTCATGAAATATCCGGGCTAATAGTATTAGATCAGCAGGTCGCGCTCCAAGTTCCATTGCACCCAGTCGTTCAAATCCTCCTCCATGCTGAATGTCCGCGGCTTAGAAGGAATCCCTTCGGCATTTACCGTAATCTGCTGCATCGACTCCACAATGCGAATCCATTCCTCCACGGTCACCCGGTGGGGTCCGGTAACCCGTGTTGGACCTGGAACCCTCTGTATCTGGCTTCCCGGCTCCCCAGGAGCAGGGATCCGTTGTGCTTTACGCACCGCCACCTTGCCACGATACACTCTGATCATGGCAGACCTGTCTGCAAGCAAATTCAAGCGAAAGACCGTTCCGCGCACTCCGACGATGGCATTGTCTGTTTCCACCTGAACGCCCCTGCTGCTGCCGAAAGCATCCTGGATGTTTGCCCACGTCTTTCCCAGCGCCAGGCTGAAGTTAACGTTACGCTTTGACTGCGCCGGATTATATTCAGCCTTAACCAGCCGAACATCGCTGTCTTCATCGAAGCGAATAATACTCCGATCTGGGAGCTGGAGTTCCAACCGACCACCCTTCATGGTCATGATGCGTTCTCCAGCTTGCACAAAAGTGCCAAGCGGAAGTGCACTCCACGACGCTTCTGGTGCGGTCTGCCGCCGCACTTCACCTTGAACGAAAGTTACCCGAGCTCGCTCACCCTCTATGGGAAAAACGAAGGATTCCTGGGCCAGAATAGCTGGGCACAAGCCAAGCAGCATCACCGCAAACAGCAGGATGCACCAGAATTTATGGGATGTGGTTGGTAGCCACCTCAGTCCAAAATTATTCATGCCAAACCCGTTCTTCGTTGGTTTAAAAGAGGAGTCGGTTGTAAGTCACTCCACTGATAGAGGGATAATGTGTGTAAAGGAAATTGCAAGCGGTTTTGCTCATTCAATGCAGAATATTCATTTATCCTGAATGGTCCGGTGGCTCGACTGAGGCTCGTTTAGAGTCCTCAGTCGGAGGCCCTGCCGAAGTCAGAATGAGCTGCCGGTTGATCCCTTGCAGCGGAGGACCACGGGAAAATCCCCGAGCTTTCAGAAAACCCTGAGTTGCTCTTTTAGTTCCCGTATTGCCAGCAAGGCGTCGGCACCTGAGACAGTTGCCATGGGCCGGAATTCTCCGGTACGCTTGTCAGCCACCGTCATTATGTTGCGAGTGGTACATACCATGACAGCATTGAAATAGGGCAGGTCGGCACGTAAGTCAGGAAACGGAGAGGTACTTCCTATGAATTTGGTGGCTAACTTGTCATCGCGGGCGGCCTTGATCAGAATATCCTCCAGCATCATGGCATAAGAGGCACGGCTGATCTGCTCATCGGGTCGAAATGTATGATTAGGGAAAGGCTCTAGGCCACGAACGCCGATGCGTATGACAGTATCAATGTCATGACGCAGCACATGGTCGGCAATATCAGTTGCCGGCGCCATCTTTACCATGGTTTCAGTCTCCATTTCCAAACCGGACTTTGGCGCCTTAAATGAGGTATCAAAAGTCTTAATGCTTAACTTCTCGTAGATTACCTCCAGCTTGAGTTCCTCGACGAAAAGCGCAGCCACATCGGCACGGGTAATGGCTTCAACCAGGGCGATCTGTTTGCCCACGCTCGTACCAGGTTGAGCTCTCTGAATTTTTTGTACCAGTTCCCAGGCCCGATTGGCCTCTGCCGTGTACTCGGTATCCAGATCGAGAACTTTACGGTACATGCTAGCGGCTTCAGAGAACTTGTAAGCCTGCTTGTAGGCCTCACCCATAAAGTAGTACGGCGCGGGTGCTTGGTCATCATCGAGAACTGCGTAATCGAAGTTCTGTTTCGCATCTTCTAGCCAACCTTTCGGCTTGGTCATGGTGAAAACGCGAATATAGCCTACGCGCGCGAAAACCTTTTGCTCATTCCCTTTGGCGTATTTCTTGCCGCTCTTTAGACTGTCGAAGGCCTTGTCGAGCAGTCTCTCTTTTTCTTGTAAGTCCTGAACCTTGACATATCTGGCGGCCTGAACCAGTCCCATCCCCACATGCGCAGGGCCATATTTGGGAGCTAACTCTACGGCTAAAGTGAATTCTCTCTGGGCCTCGTCAAGGTCCCCTTTTTCAAAAGATCTCATTCCATTGTTGGTGTGATGTTCAGGGGTGTCCATTACGCTTTCGGGCGCTCTCACCTTGGCGCAACTGACAAACAATGCCACTGAAAAAACCAGGAGGGCTGTCAATGTCCATAGTCTCAAAAAAGTATGGCTCTTCATCTCCATATCCTCCCCGCAACCCAGTTCCAGTGGGTTGCTGCCAGTTTTCTCCTCAGGCACGATTCTTTGCTCAGCCCGAAAAAACCATGCCACGCGTGTCTATTTAGCTCGGGAATCAATCGTCCCTGGAGCTTTACCAGCCTTAATCCAGAACAACCATGACCCGGCACTTCTGCAGGAAGCTCAAGTTCTCCGCAGCGCTCGTTAACTTGGCGGCATCACTGTCAGAGATAACCACATCACATTTAGCCGCGCCGGACGTCCGCAGTGCTTTAATGGTCACAGGTCTGTCTGTCACCCTGTTGTTTCCTTGGGCGGCACTCAGGTCTTTGGCATAGCCTACCATGCCTTGCTGTACCGCGAATTCTCTATTCACCATGGCAGAGCCATAGATTTCCTTGCCACTCTCATCCACGATCTTCGGTGCCATGGCCGGACGTGCACCCAGGCCGCGGGCATCTATCACCATCCCAGTGTAGACCTGTGAGGTACCCGGTGGCGGCATCTGGAATGGAGAGGGGTCTCCAATTCCCACCGGAGGCGGGGGCAGGATAACGTTGGCGAACTCGCCGCCCAGGCTCATTACCATTGTCACTTCCACAGAACCGTCACTCATATAGGCAGTATCGATTACCTGGGCATTCCGGACAACACCCTGAACCGAGGTGCGAATAATGTCACTTTTGACTGTGAAGTCCTTTACCAGGGTCATGGAGTCCACCTGGACCCCCTGGCTGATCTCCAAGAGGTTTCGGCGAGCAACCGTAATAGCAGCTCGTCTGGCCATCGCCCTGGCCTGGGCCATGTTGGCAGGTTTGCTCGGCGGGGCGCCAATTCCCACCGCGACAACCTTTCCTGTGCTCCAATTGATGCTGCCCTGGTCAAACTGTTGGACCACCTCACCCTGAGCCCAGACCATGGCACCTACCATGAGAACTGCCGACACAAACACAACTATGGTAAACGCTACAGTTCTTCTCATGCTATCCTCCTCCGCCTTTTCTCCGGGCCCGTTTGCTTGACCCAAGCCACGTCAGAAAGTTCAGCATGGAAATAGGCAAAAGGCCCGGTTTTCAGACCAGGCCCCCTTTTCCCAACATTTTCGTTTAGTTCTTGGCGAGCAACTCAGTGCCACGCTGCCCCACCGATTCTCACCTCACGCCGTTCCATGTTGATGTATTAGTGCTTTATACCTTCTTCAGCCCCGATTTGTCAAACAATCAGTAAACTGCCCTAGGTGCCCAATGTTTTGAGCGGCCTTGACAGCAACATGCATACGTTTTGACTTTTATTTCCTGCTATTTTGTTTCCCACCTCATCCCTTAACGAATAGCTGCTCAAGCTTTACCATGAATTTTTTTGTCATTGACAGGTTAGAAGCTGTTTTGTTATAATTACTAAATATTTTAAATCCTTAGATAAGATTGACTCTATCTTGATCCCGAGTTCTCGAAAATTTCTTCTTCACTCTTGTTGCTTAGGCCAAACCCAATCAGAAACCATTCAACAATTTGGATAGAAATCATGCGTTACTCTCACCTATTTTTGCTCCTCGTCTTTCTTGTTGGTCTCGTCCCTCAAACTGCAAATAGCCAGTCCACTACCGTAGAGAGCCAAGGAGTGGCGGCCATCGTTCAGGGTAACCGGGATATTTCTCGTGACAAGGCCATTGAAGATGCCCTCCGTAATGCTGTGGAACAGGCTACAGGCACTCTTATTGAGAATGATACTCTGGTGGAAAATTACCAACTGCTTTCTGACAAGATATATTCGCAGTCCAGGGGATACGTTCAAACGTATGAAGTGCTTGACGAGAAGGTGGACCAGGGTCTTTACAAAGTCACCATCCAAGCAACCGTGGCGAGCGGTGACCTCAAGAATGATCTGCGCGCCCTCAACGTCCTAATGCGCCAAGTGCGAAAGCCACGGGTTATGGTCCTTTTTGAAGAATCCATGTCTGAGGGAGTCAAAAGCGGGAGATTGGCCGAAGATGCCATCTCAAAAGTGCTTCTTGACAACGGCTTCAAACTGGTGGATGCCGACACTGTCCGCCGCAACCTAGGCCAGGACAAAGTACAGGGGCTGCTGGCAGGAGATGGTCGAGTTGCCGCGGTAATCAGTGACAAATATGGAGCTGAAATGCTTCTTTTGGGTACTGCCCAGGCTGTCACCAACCAGGTGACCATTGGGGATATTAAGATAAACAGCAACCAGGCAGTAATCAGCGCAAAACTAGTCAGAGCCGACACCGGTGAGGTCAAGGTATCCGAGACTCGTCAAGCAGCCAAGCCTCACGTAAATAGTCTTTCCGGCATTCAAATGGCCATAAGTGAGGCCAGCGAGTTATTGGCCAACGATATGATAGATAAGATCATCCAGATTTTCCATGAGGAGGTCTACAACATAGCCAATGTTAATCTTACTATCTTCGGTTTGCAGGGATACGGCCATCTTCAGGAGGTTATTCAGCTCATTTCAGACAACGTTAGAGGTATTAAAGAGATCTACCAGCGAAACTACACCATGGGAACAGCCGAATTGGAAGTGGAACTAACCGGCAGCACCCAATCCCTGGCCGCGGATCTCACCACCAGAAAGTTTGGCAACTACAAATTCAACATCAAAGAGTCCACCCATAACCAGCTTCAGGTTTATATCACTCCGACCAATCGCTGATTTCTGCCATTGGAAAGGGTAGGCTTTGGGCTGGTGGCAATCAGGGAGGCTACCTATGCGTTATGCAAGATACCTTCGACATTTGGCATTGTTGACAACAGTCATTTTCATAGTGACCTGCGCCGCCGGGAAAGACAGCTACCGTCAAGGAGAGGAACTGAGCCAAATGGGCAACTGGGAAGGCGCTATAGCCTTTTACAAAGATGCCCTTTCCCAAGAGCCTAACAATAAGACATACCAGGAGGCTTTGACAAAAGCGCAACAGGAAGCAGCCAAAAAATATTATCAACGGGCCGTAAATAATTGGAGTAACGCCGCTGTAAAAGATTGCCAGGCAGTATCAACAACCATGGCGTATCTGGATAAGGCCATGGCCCTCGATTCACAAAATCCAGACATTCTCGAGCTTCACCGCCAACTCAAGGCAAAAGAACAAGAACTAACCCAACAGGCCAAAACATCTTACGCCATGGGGGTTACAGCTCTCAACAATGAACAGTGGCTGAAAGCGGTCACCAACTTTCGCAAAGTTAACGAGATCTATCCCAATTATGAAGACACCGAGGACAAACTGGCCACGGCCACGGCTGCAGGAAGTGACGAATATTACAAAGAGGGCATCGCTGCGGTGCAGAGCGAAGACTGGAAGGGTGCCTTGGCCGCTTTCGGCAAAGTCATGGTCATTGACCCCACCTACAAGAACACCCGGTTACTCATCGAAGAAGTCAAGAAAAATGATAATCCTCAATACTTTCTCGGCCGCGCCGCTGAGATGGCAAGTGCCAACGAATGGGACCGGGCTATAACCTTCTACGAGAGGGCGCTTTCATATCTTCCAGGTGACCTGAATATCCAGACCGAACTAACCAAGGCTAAATTGCGAGCCGGCAGGTATTACTTTGATCAAGCCAACCAACACGCCAAGCAAAATCGTCTCTACCGAGCCAACAAGGAGTACCAGAAGGCTGTTAACTACTCGCCTTCTGTGCGCAACAGTTTCTTTTATAAGGAAGCCTTGGAGAGTTATACCAAGAAGGTCCTGCAGCGGGCCTCACAGTACTCAGGGAAAAGCCGTTTGGGCAACAGTCTAGCTTGGTACTGGCAGTTGACCCAGATCAATCCTCAATACCCTGAGCTTTTCTATAAGATTCAGGAGACCGAAGACTCCATAAAGAGTCGGCTGAAGAGGGCCATTGCCATATTTGATTTTGCCAGCCCATCATATAATCCTGATGCCGGGACAAACGCTTCTTCTAATCTGATCACCTATCTGTTTAACAACTCTAGTGGGGATATTCGGATTTTGGAACGCCAGGATCTCCAGTCAATTCTCAAAGAGATGAATTTGGAGCAGGCGGGTATCGTCGGCGATATGGAGGCTGCACGTCGGGTGGGGCGCATGACCGGCATTGACATCTTCATTATGGGAAATGTCCTGCTCTACAAAACTGAAAAGGACGAGACCAAAGGCAGTAAGATCGCCAAAATTCCAATGGGCACCAAAGTCCAAGATAACTCGGAGTATCTCATTTGGAAGGCCAAGAATCCTAAACCCACACAAGAGCAACTGACAGCAGCCCCTCCGGCAGTGGTGGAGGTGCCTGAATATCACTATGAAAACTACACTGTGGGCCGCAACAAGATGCGAGCTGCCGTCCATATTTATTATAAAATCATCAATGCCAAGAAAGGGGAGATTATTGCAACAGATACTCTCAAGCGTAACGTGGAGGTAACGGACGAGTGGAATGACGGTATCCCTGAGGCCAACATTCCTTACAACCCTCTGGAGTTGCCCACCGAAAGCCAGATTCTCGAACAGGTAACTGCAGAAGTAGTCCGTGACCTAGCCTTGGTGGTTCTCAAACCGTTTCAGAGTCTGCAAACCACCTATTTTGGCGAAGCGGAAATCCTGAAACAGCGCCGCCGCTATGAAGAGGCCATCGAGAAGTACATTGATTCCATTTACGATGAGCGCATCAAGGGCATTGAAAGCCCTATCAGCAAGAAATCTATGGAGGTCATAGACCAGCTTATCAGTGAATTCTGAGCAGTAAAGCTCTCCTTTCTTAGTAGAAATTGAGCACCTCCGAACCGCATCAGACCAGACCCTTTAAAGATATATCAAAGCCACCTCCTCAAAATCTGCATTCTTGTGGAGTACCGTCCTATGGAGATGTTCCGCCAGCGAGGAATAGGTGTTCTCTTCGCAATTGCTGCATTAGCGATCTTGGTCTTTTCCACAATCTCCCCGGTGCAAGCTCAACCCTTGCCGCTTAGTAAATCGCAGCCCGCAGGTTCGCTCCGCCACTCCCCGTCACCTTCCCCACCTCATTATGCCCAGGCTGACAGACGACTCAGGGTAGCAGTTTATACCTTTAACATTCTCAACCTGGGAGCTGCCGGCTATGATGCCACCATCTCTAACCTTTTCATGACCCTACTGGACCAGCACCGGGTTCTAGAGGTCATGAACCGGAAGGAGTTGGAAGATAGCCTGCGGCGTGCTGGGCTGCAGCAAAGCGAAAACGTTTCCCTGGTACAGACAGCAGGGGTTCGCTTGGGCCTGGATGGAATCATTTTCGGCAACGTGAAAAAAGTTGGAAGCTCAATTGAGTTCGAAGTGAAATTCGTGGAAGTATCCCAAGGTAAAACTCTATTCCACCGTAAAGAAAAAGTGTTCGGTCGTGTGGCCTTGCGGCAAAAAGTGGAAGAAATAACCGGAGAAATTGCCCAGATCGCGAGTCAGTATCGACCGGCGTCAATTGTTGTCCAGGAGGAAATTTCTCCTTATCCGACACAACTTACAGGCCTCCAAGCCCGGGGTGGTTCCCAAAAGGTTGTCCTTACCTGGAATCCCAATACCGAATCTAATCTTGTCGGCTACAAGGTCTTCAGGGGGACCACTCCCATGGGGCCGTTTGCTAAGGTTGCCAGTGTTAAGAAAAACAACTTTACCGATGGTGATTTGGAAAACAACCGAACTTATTACTACAAAGTGCAGGCTTTCAATGAGCACGGCAAAGAGAGCCCGGCCTCAGCTGTGATAGCAGCTGAGACTGCTCCAAGTCCATTCAGCCCTATAATTATTGATGCCACCCCACTTATAGGAGGTATCAGAATCTGCTGGACCACCAACCCGCGCAAAGGCGATGAGGGTACTGAGATAAGTGGTTTCAAGATCTACCGGGCCACTGATCCAGAAGGTGAGTACCTGTGGGTGGCCTCCATTTCCACCGAGAGCGATAAAGGTAGCAAGCTCAGACTGAAGAAGTACGAATACGAAGATTCAGGACTAGAGGATGGAGCGAAATATTACTATCGTCTCACTGCCTTCAATAACAGACAGATCGAAAGTGACTTTTCCAGTGCGCTGCAGGGTAGCACTGTAAGTAAACCCGCTGCTCTGCAGGCCACTGGGGACATGATTCGAGAGATCCACTTGCAGTGGCATGCCAGCCCTTTCTCAGAAATCAAAGGGTATCGAATCTACAGAAACACCGCTGCGCAGGGTACGTTCGAGCGAATTGGGGAGTTGCAGAGCACGAACAAGACCTCTTTTGTCGATGAACAGAACCTCTCCGATGCCATCACCTACTACTACCGGTTAACCCTTTACGATGGTCAAGGACGCGAAACCGGCCTCTCGGACATCGCCTCGGCCGTCACCAGGGGCAAGCCGCCCACCCCGGAAGGTTTGAGTGCACAAAGCGGTCTGGTCAAACGGGTGAAACTCTCCTGGAAGGTTCGCCCGGAAAAAGAGGTGGAGGGCTATTACGTCTACTGGAACAAGGTAGAGGCGGGTGAATTCCAGCAGATCGACAAGGTTAAAGGGAGAGACAATACTAAGTTTGTGGATAAGGGAGAGCGCGATCGCCCCCTGGATGACAACGCAACGTATTATTACATGATCACCTCTTACAACAAGGTAGATGTCAATAGTGATCCCTGTACAGTAGCCTCTGCTACCACCAAGCCGCGACCCACAGCACCAACAGGTCTCAGCGCCCAGGGAGGACTACCCGCCAGGACAGCACTAGCCTGGAATCAAAATCCGGAAACGGACATAAAGTACTTCCATCTGTACCGGAAAAAGGCTGTGGGCAAGTTCAAAGAAAGAACGAAGCTGCCCCCAGACCAGAGCCAGTATGAGGACGTGAAACTGGATCACGGGACCACCTATATCTACCAACTCCAAGCCGAGGACAAAGACAAGCTACTGAGCGACTTTTCAGATAGCGCTGAAGCCGCGACCAAACCCTTGCCCCACCCACCCACCGGCCTCGAGGTGCAAGGCGTAGCAAATGGGTTCGAGCTCCGCTGGAAGCCCAATCCAGAGCCGGACATCGTGAAATACAAGATCTACCTCCACTCTTTTCTGGTAGACAAGGAAATTGGCAGCACCGATAAAACCCAGTTCACCATTGACAGCCTGAAGCCAGAGGAGGAGTATACCGTAACCTTGACGGCGGTGGACCAAGACGGCCTGGAGAGTAAGAAGAGCGAGCAGATCGAGGTGCGCACATTGGGAGAGTAAGCATGGGGCATGGAGCATAGGGCATGGGGGAAAATAGACTATTTTACTCTACTCCATGCTCTATGCTCTTTGCTCTATGCCTTACACACTAATAAACTTCAGATCGGGTAGAATGACACAGGTGAGACTGTTGCCGTAAACGGCTCCGGTATCAATTCCAATTTTGTTGGGGAGCACCAGGGGCCGCACAAAGGGAGTATGGCCAAAGATCACCCGCTTGCCAAAATCCTCTTCCGAGTAGATGAATTCTTCCCGGATCCAGACCAGGTCGTCCAGGCTCTGATTCTCCAGGAGCACACCATGTTTGAGTCCGGCGTGAACCATGATGTAACCATCCGTCTCGTAATAAGGCTTTAGTTCCTCGAGAAAGCCGCGGTGCTTTTCAGGTACCAATTGATTCAGGGCCTCCTCATCCAAAACTCCCTGCCTGCCCTCCCAGTAGTCTTCCATTCTCACCAAGTAACTCTTGAGGGTGGATTCACCGCCGTTATAGATAAAGAGAGCTCGATCAACCCCTGCGAGGAAGTCCTTAAACATTTTCTCGTGGTTTCCCATCAAGAAAACGGTATCAGTATAGATCTCCTTCAGCTCCAGCAGATAGTCCAATACCCCGCTTGAGTCATCACCTCTGTCTATGTAGTCACCGAGGAAAATGAGCTGATCCAACCCGGGGCGCGGGTCGATTCTCTCCCACAGCAGCTCGAGCTTGTCGAGGCACCCGTGTATGTCCCCTATGACAAAAATGCGCTCCGGCATAGCCATCACATTTCTTTCATCAACCATTACAACCATTGAAACAATCGGCTCAACTTGCGCTCGTCGAGCCGATGAATTCCTTCTTCCTGAGCCATGGTGACAGCGTCGCGATACTCCTCTACTGTGATGGAACGTCTCAACTCAGGGAATTCATGGGCCTCACCACAGGGCCGATACTGACCCATCACATTGACGTAGGTGTCCCTGGATACTTCGTTGGCGAGAAACCGCATGATCTCGCGGCTACCCGCCAGTCCATCCGGCATCACCAGGTGGCGAATGAGTAGGCCACTTTGGGCAATCCCTTCCTGGTCCAGGGCGAGGTCTCCCACTTGTCGATGCATCTCCTTCACAGCAATGCACGCCTTTTCACGATAATCAGCCGCTGAGCAGAAACGAGCGGCCTCTTTGGCGTCCCAGAATTTGAAATCCGGCATATAAATATCGAAGATCCCCTCCAGCAATCGCAGGGTGTCCACCTCCTCGTAGCCCCCGCAGTTGTAGACAAGCGGAACCCGAAGACCTCCCTCAATAGCCTCTGGTAGAGCTTCCAAAATCTGAGGCACCATGTGGGTGGGAGTTACGAAGTTGATGTTATGACAACCACGCCGCTGCAGAGATAGCATCGTTTGAGCCAAGTCAGCCGCACCTACAGAAACACCTTCAGATAGATGGCTGATCTCGTAGTTCTGACAGAATATACAGCCCAGGTTGCAGTGGGTCATGAAGATTGTCCCGGAACCTCCCCTGCCAACCAGAGGATCCTCCTCGCCAAAATGGGGGCTGTAACTTGAGATCATTGCCAGGCGCCCAGTCTTGCACACGCCCACTTCATCTTCCAGGCGATTTACCTCACAGTGTCTTGGGCAGAGACGGCAGTTCGCAAGAATCCCCAGAGCAGATTCAATTCGTTCTTGAAGACTGCCTTCGCTGTGCGTTTTGAGGTAACTTGGTTCCATTATCTATCTCTTAGGCTCGAACCCTAGCCCGGATAATTCGCGAATTGGGTTGGCTAATTAGTCGATTCGTCAAATTGTCAACTCGTAGAAATTTTAGAAAACGCAACCCAAATCGCGGCTGTAAACCGCTCCCACAGTAATAAGAAATAGGTACTATAACCTTTCTCGCTTTGACCCTTTCTCGCCCTACTCTATGCCTTCTGTCCTTAGCTTTATCCCTCTAGAGCTCTCTTTCGTGCCCGGGCAAACCCCGGCATGGCGTTTTCAATGGTCTGTTCATCAACGCAATAGGCAATTCGAAAATATCCAGGACCC
>Ga0255042_10000062_pt1 | contig 9684 bp, 7 predicted proteins | sample BC1_12_5_MG_FD_183008 | JGI IMG/M metagenome (GOLD analysis project Ga0255042, IMG submission 183008) | Seawater microbial communities from Strait of Georgia, British Columbia, Canada - BC1_12_5 | ecosystem: Environmental > Aquatic > Marine > Strait | place: Canada: British Columbia | collected...
GGATCTCGTCCGCCGAGCCTGTATGTTTTATGAATTGGAGTCGCGAGACCGCGAAGATGGGCGTGCCACCTGGCAACCGGAGGGTTTTGGTCCCGAGGCGTACCTGAACGGTACGTCGCAGGGGCCGACACCCGAGGACGCCAGGAAGGACGTCCATATCCGTGGTCGCAGCAGGTGATTCATGGAATATTCAGGCTAGATAGGCGGACTCGTCCGGAATGACGAGTTCGGCGAATTGTGACAAAGTTTCCAAGGGGAGAAGAGATTCTTGCGGAGCTAAGTTAGTAGGCGTATTTTAGATATCCAGGTTGCAGATTTTAGATTTGAGGATCTTATTATTTCAACTTTTGTCAATCCGAAATCCGCAATCCAAAATCTACAATCTCCACCCTACTCTCGGGGAGAGGTGACTTCCCTCACATACTCGACAAAATAATCCGAGAAAATCCCACCAAGTTTGTTGGTAGAAGCAAACTGCCATTTCTTCGGTAACTCAGACTTAGCTTCGCTTTTCCCAGTAAAATGCAAAAGCAGACCAATAGAGTCGCTCTTGCGTCCTTCCTTGTCACGAATATAAATGTCTAAGTGGAACATTTTTTCTCGTAGATGTAGCGAGGGAGGGGTTTTAACAAAGAGGTACCCAGCAAATTCTCCTCTCTCTTCTTCGTGTATAGGGGTGATGGAGTAGGTAAGAAAACTCATACCAGCTGGGGATATTTTAGCGACAATGTCTTTCATGTCACCGTCTTTATCCTCGGCTTTGATAAAGATTTTCCAGACCTCACCTGGCTTGACGTTCTGAGGTGCATAAGAATCCAAGATAACCGGCTTGTTTCCCGGGTCTATGGGGACGAGTTTCCATAGTTCACCACAGCCGAGTACGGTCGTTGTGAGCACCAAGACTACCAGGTATTTCTTCATTATTCTCCCATCCTTAAGCCCGGATATTTCATGAATCACTTGCTGCGACCCCGGATATGGCCGTCCTTCCTGGCGTCCTCGGGTGTCGGTCCCTGCGACGTACCACTCAGGTACGCCTCGGATCCAACCCCCTGCGGTTGCCAGGTGGCAAGCCCATCTTCGTGGTCTCGCGACAGAAATTCATGAAATATCCGGGCTGGCCAGAACCAGGTGCAAGCAATGGTTATAGAAAGTGATCTGCCTTTGTGCGGTAAGACCCAAAGTTTCAAAGAGGGACAGCAGACCGCCACCCCTGATGAAGCTAGTATAATTACGAAAGTGACGTGGACCAGCCAGACGCTCAATGAACCGACACATGGCAGCTGCAAGGTTGGCTGGTGGGGGGACTCGATAGTCCACCAATATGACATGAGGCGCTAGCCGCTGCATCTCCTTCAATACTGGAAGACGCTGGCTTGCATCCATCTCGTGAAGGACCATGCAGGCAATGGCATAATCAAAAGAACCAGCCGAAAAATTTTCCAACTTGGCGCCATCGCCGAAGAGAATCTGCACGTTATTGAAACCACGTGTCCGAGCTTGTCGGTCTGCAAAAGACCACATCCGCTTCGAGGTCTCAACCCCCACCAGTTCCGAGCCCACGTCAGCAAGGGAAAAAAGGAGTTCGCCTGTGCCGCAGCCGATATCGATGAGAGTACTGCCAGGCTTCACCTGGGAGCGCACCAATCGGTGAACTCGTCTCAGGACCGGGTCTACAAATAAGTGATAGAGCCAGCCATCGTAGAAGCTGTCTTGGAGTTTTTGAGCCATAAAGGTGTCTTAAGCTCGCATAGCGCAAGGCGCAGAGCGCATAGCGTTTCAAATAGAAAAGCGTTCGACTGCCAATGATGGATTTGCCTGCTGTTGTTTCTGGAACGTCATTCCCGCGAAAGCGGGAATCTAGATTCCGGATATCCGCCTCCGGCGGATTCCGGAATGACATCTTTGCTACCTCAGAGCTAGTTCACTTCGAGCTGTCACGATTTTGCCTCTGCCGCACAAAGGAAGTACCATATTGAGATAGGAAAAGGAAACATTTGGTTCTTATATCTCATTTTCAGCTTGAAGGTGCTGCTTGCGGTGTGATAGGGAAACGTTCAGCATGACCACTGACGATTTATTACTCTGGGGGATTGTGTATGCCGGTTTTCGACAAAAAAGACTTCCCTAAGGTACTGGCGCAGGTGGAACAGGGTAGCATAGCCTCTCTTTATTTACTTTACGGCGAAGATTACCTGGTGAAGTCAGCCCTGGCACAACTCACCGAGATTCTCGTTCCAGAATCCCAGCGGAGCACTAACCTTGAGATAGTTGACGGCAATCAAGCGGATTTTCGACAAATCTTAGACAACGTCAACACCTTTGCGCTATTCGGAGGGCGGAAAGTGGTTGTGGTACAGGATTGTCGTGTTTTTTATTCTCGGGCCAACCTCCCTACTCTTTACCTCAAGAGTAAGGAGGCCCATGAGGCAGGAGATCTGGAAGTTGCTGCCCGGTTGCTGCTGGAGGTGCTCGCCTACGCCGGGTGGTCTCTCACCGATGTGGCTGATGGAGCCTGGCGAGAAATTCCCACCGACCTGTGGCAACAGACCACGGGCGTGGAGCGAGACCAGGCGTAGGTGGCATGGCTGGAAGCGGTCGTAGACCACGCTGGTAGTACTGGAATGGAGGTGCCAAGGCTGAGAGATGATGGTTCTTTGTTGGAGACGGCTCTACAGGAAGGCTTCCCTGAAGAGCAATGTTTACTCCTTACCACCGATACTGTGGACAAGCGGCGAAGCCTCTATCGCTTTATGGAGGAGAAAGGGGTTGTGGTCGATTTTGGCGTGGCTTCAGGTAGTAGCCGTAAGGTTCGCTCCCAGCAAGAGACGGTCTTGAAAAACCTGGCGCAGGAAACCCTCTCCGCAGCGGGCAAGACAATTGAGCCCCAGGCGCTCGCTCTGCTCTTTGAGCGCACCGGATTTAATCTCTGGGCCCTCAAGACCCAGCTAGAAAAACTCATGTCGTTTGCGGGCGAGGCGACGCTGGTAACTCGCGAGCAGGTGGAGGGTTTGAGCGACCAGTTCCGGGAGGAACCTCTCTATGAATTGAATAACGCAGTGGCTGCTCGGGACTGCGAAACCGGTTTACTTGTGCTCAATCGACTCTTGGATCAAAACTATCACCCACTCCAGCTGCTTGCTTCCCTGGCCAATGAACTCCGACGCTTGCTCGTGGCGCGTGAATTTATAGACGAACATCTGGCGGGCAGCTTGGACGCTAATATCTCTTACGGTGGCTTCCAAAAAACCATCTTACCTGTGGTCAAAAAGAAAAGCGACAAAGAGTCTCCCGTAGCTAGTCTGCACCCATTTGCCTTGCACAAGACAATGGTTCGCAGTACAACCTTTCAGACCGCAGAGTTGGTCGGTTGGCTGCAACATCTGTTCGCTGCTGATCTTACCTTGAAAAGTAGTGGGACCCCTGAGCGCGCGGTCATGGAAGGGTTGATCATGAGGCTGTGTAGTGGAGAAGGGAAGTAAGCAGGTAAGGCATAAGTCGTGAGGCGCAAGGAGCAGATAAGTTTTCTTTTATTATTTTTACCTTGTGCCCTGTGCCTTAGGCCTTGGGTCCGGGTTTTTTATAGTCGTATTTCCTCATGCATGACTGCAAGGCGTTGCAATGTTTCTTCGTTTACGCTTACGCCAAGCCCATGGCCTGCCAGCGGTTGGGCCACCCCACCAGGTCCGAACTCCACCGGCTCATTGACGATGTCATCTTGGAGTAGATAACTGGAATAAGAACCCTCCAGATAGAGGAGCTTCCGGCTTGAGGCAAGTTGTCGTCCGGCTGCAGACAGTATCCCGGTTTCCCCCACTTGACATCCCAGCTGTGCTGCGATTGCCTTCTTGCGGGCAATTTCGTACAGACGATTTGCAGCAAGGATTCCCCCGCATTTTGACAATCTCAGGTTAAATACCTGGCAAGCATCCAGAGAGGTAAGTTTTTTTGCATCGCGCTCCAGACACAATGATTCGTCAGCAATAATGGGGATCTCCACTTGTTCCGACAAGCGTTTGAGCCCCTGGATGTCCTCTTTGGGCACCGGTTGCTCCACAGCGCTAATACCATAGGCCATCATTGCCTCAATTCGTTTTTGGGCTTCTTCAGAACTCCAGGCGCCATTGGCGTCCACCCGGAGGTCTACCTCATGCCCCAGGATCTCACGTGCCAGAGACAAAACCTCTGTGTCCCTTTTGTTTCCCACCTTGATCTTCACAAAGGACATTTCCATGTCACGAATGAGGTGCAGGAGGCGGTGGAAACTGGGTGGGGACATCATGGGGATTACTGCACTGTAAATCAGGGGTTGATCTCCACCTCCTAACATCTGAGTTACGGATTGGCTCCAGGTCTTGCCGGCGGCATCAAGTATGGCAAGTTCCAGGGCGCAACACGCGGCCGGCGCTTGAGCTCGATTGTCTTCGGAAAGCAGCTCTGCCAGAGCTTCTATCAAGTCGGGCGGTCCAGAAGGGTGGAATCCATTGAGCTGTGGAAGGAGATGGTCTTGCAGAAAGCGCAGACTGGCTTCCATTACTTCACCAGTCACGTATTGTCTGGCAATACCTTCGCCGAAGCCAACCACACCCGCATCAGTAACCACTTTTACCACGAGGTTTTCGCTATGGGTGCGCTCAGCTAGGTAATGCTTAATAGGCATGCAGAGCTGAATCTGCAAGAGATACAGATCTATCTTCTTCAACCACATGTATGGGTCTCGTTTCCTCGAAAATCGTGTCGCCGAGGACGGTGCGCACCTGCTTCCATTGATACCACTGGTGCGGCGCCATATGGATGTACTGCTCCAAAACTCGGAGGGCCCGATGGGAAATGGTTGTGGTCTGAGCATTCTGGGCTTCATCTACCAACGAATGCAATCTCAACTTATAGCGATTTCGCTGCAGTCGACATACAAGCCCGAAGATGACGGGCGAATGGTGACGACGGTGAAAGAGATCTAAGGTTCGATCTAGCGGACTGGAGCAGCCAAGGAATTGGATTGACCTGTCTCGATAGGGGCGCCAGGCCTTAAATTCATCACATTCAGTGATAAGTATCTGGTTTGATTTCAAGGCCTGGAGGGCGTTGAAGATGACTTTTTCGCCCGCGTTGGCGTCCAATAGGGTTATGCCTACACTCGAGCCTCGCCGGACAAGGGCCTCTTTCAGCCGTGGTGTCTTGAAACGAACGACCATAGTAACCGGATATCCCTTGAGGGCCAGAAAAAGCGGCAAGAACTCGACGGCCCCAAAATGGCCGGTCACCAGGATGACTCCCTTACCTTGAGACAGTGGCTCATCTATAAGGTGTTGGCCCTCAAATTCCACTTGTTCTAGCAGGAAACGACACACCTTGCCGAAATGGGCAAACGCTATGAGCAGTTTTTCGTGGTAATGAGCGAAAATGCCATGGAAAGTTCGGCGAATGATCAGATCCACTGGCTGTTTTTTGGGAAAACGACGAATGACAGCCGACAAGTTTCGTTTGATCTGTTCCTTTTCTTCACGGCTGAAAAAAAAGTAAATACGTCCCAATAGACCCAGATAAGCTCGCACTAGGGTTCTAGGCAGCCAGCGCATTGCTATGGTATTGAACCGCCATTGCAGAAAGCGGCTGAGTCCGACCCTACGAACAGAGCGCCCCCGTGCTCTTTTCATACCATTCCCCCCTTACTTATTTGAAAAGAGTTCTAAACCCGTCTTAGTTCAGCTCTGTACAGCTATATTTTCACTGCTCAGCGATGTTGTTCCATGATTCTCCTTGGTACCTGTTTCCCCGTCGAGGACCTGACGAATAGCAGATACCAGTTCCTCTGGCTTGAAGGGCTTTTGCACCACATTTATTCCAGAGGCCATCATTTGCTGCAAACCATTTTTTCTGGAGCCGTAACCACTGCAAATGATCACTTTTATAGCAGGATCAAGTTTTTTGAGGCCTGTCAGCGTGTCTTTGCCACCCAACTTCGGCATGAGTAGATCGAGCACAACCAGATCAATATCCGCCCCCCTGCTTTCGTAGATTTCTAAGGCCTCCAGGCCATCGCAGGCAAGGATAACCTGGTAGCCGTAACTGCGCAGAATCTCATTTCCTAAATCACGCACCATTGGCTCATCATCCACCAGCAGGACTGTCTCTTCACCTGCCAAGCCGGGGCTCAACCGACGCAATGATTGCTGCCTGTCCTTATCCTTTGAGACCCTGAAAAGAAGATCAAAGACTGTGCCCTTGTCCTGATCACTCTCCACATATACGTAACCTCGGGAATTTTGGACTATGCCATAGACCATGGCCAATCCCAGGCCCGAGCCCTTTCCCACTTCTTTGGTGGTAAAAAATGGGTCGAAAATCTTGTCCAAGTCCCCTTGGGAGATGCCGCTGCCGTTGTCAGCCACCCGAATCCGGACATATTGACCTGGTTCGGCCGCTAAATCCTTATAATGAGATGACGGTTTTCCGTCCAAATCCACCGCAGCGGAGGAAATGGTTATCTTCCCTCCGTTCGGCATGGCGTCACGAGCATTGAGACAGAGGTTAAGAACTGCTTGCTGCACCTGGGTGGAGTTTGCTGCTATGGGCGGTAAGCCCTGGTGCAAATCCAACTCCACCTGCAGATCTTTTCCCAGCGAACTTTCCAGCAACCTATTGGTCTCCCGAATGACACGATTCGGATAGACTACCTGCAAATCTTCGGGTTGGGTTCCGCGACTAAATGCCAGCAGTTGCCTGACAAGATCAGCGGCCCGCAGGCTGGAAGTCTCAATGATGTCAATAAAACGCTTGGTTTCCTCTTGACCGCGGAGTCTATGTTTCAGCAGGCTGGCATAGCCGAGAACGCCAGTGAGTATATTGTTGAAATCGTGTGCGATTCCCCCGGCCATGGTGCCGATGCTCTCCATTTTCTGCTGGTGCAGGAGCTTAGTTTCCATTCGTTTCTTTTCAGTAATGTCCGTCACCATGGCAAAACTGCCCTTGTAGCGCTCTCCGTCCATAATGGGAACGCTACTTATTATGGCTGAAACATGCTCTCCTTCTTTGCAGATCATCTGGATTTCTTCTTGGGCCACCAGACCTCGCATGTTCTGCACCAGAAGTTTGAGCAGGATACGCTTCTTATCAGGGATTACCAGTTGGTTTATATTGCGGCCGAGCATCTCTTCGTAACCTAGAATGGCCGATAACCGTTGGTTGGCGAAGGTGATTATGCCGTTTTCATCCACCACCCAGATACCCTCGTGAGCGTTTTCCACCAACTCGCGGTACTGGCGTTCAGATTCTTCCAGTTTTCGGTAGAGATTAGCGTTGTGGATGGCTATGGCGATCTGGTTGGAGAAGCTTATAAGGAAGTCCTTTTCCGTCGAAATAACTTGCCCTCCCGCTTTTTCCTGATCGCCGACCAGTACACCAAGAATCTTCCCCCTAACCTTCAGGGGCAGAGCTATAAAAGCCTGCGGCTTAAATTGTTTTATGAGAAGGTTATCTTTGTTGATTTTGGAGTTGGCCACATCATCCACTAATTCCGGCTTTCCGGTTCGGGCCACTCGGGCGATGATATTTGAGTCTTTTTGTAGTGGGACTGTGTAGGTCTCTGCTTCCTTAATGTTGGCAGCCGGGGCGCCCCCAGCGTGCGCTAGATATAATATTTCCTGTTCTTCGTCCACCAGGAATATTGCCGCTCTGTCCAGCACCGAAACATCCACGAGCCGCTGGAGAATCAGGGTCATCAGCTCTTCAATGTCTAAAGTTGAGAGAATGGCCGTGCTCGCCTCCTGGAGGCTGACCAGCCGGTCTAGCTGGGACTTGAGTTGGTTGTTTAGACCATGAACCTCAGCATACTTGTCGCGGAGGAGCTCCTTGTCCGCTTCCAACTCTTCAATGGTGGCCCTGGCCAATCTCCAGGGGGCAATGAGCCGCAGCAGCAGCCGTTTGAACGACGGCCGACGCTTCCAGCTAAGGTGATACTCGCAGTAGTCGTCACCCTCAAAGTAGCACTTACGCTCCTCCAACTGTAAAGGGGGCTCGTTCCAAACCACCGGAACTGCAGTGTAAACGCCACGGTTCATCAGGCAAAAGTCTTTTGTCAGCGGGATATCATTGAGCCAATCGAGCCGCACCACAGCCCCATCTTTCCTGAGTTCCACCAGTTGGACTTGTTTGTTGCGGTTGAATCTATCGTTGAGACTCTGGATACGCTTGAGGGTACGAGCGTGGTTGCGGAAAGCAAAAAAGAGGATACGTTGGATATAACCGAGCCGCCTTTTGCCTACAGAATCGAAGCCGATGTCGAAGACCACATCTTCCTTGGCGAGAAGTTTTTTAACCCTGTCGTAAAGAAGGATGAGTATATTAGTCGATACCCAGTTATTGGGATCGGAGAGAAATCTTTTGACGTCCGCCACCCCTGCCAGTTCAGGGCTGAGATCCTTGAGTAGCGGTTCCACTAAGGAAGGATCGCGCTCCTCAACGTAGTCGATTACAGCCCTGGCATTGATGCAGCTATTGTGTTTTTCCATCGGCTTACTACCCAAAAAAAGAAAAAACCACATCGCCTCGAAAACCCACCCTTTTGGGCCCGAGCCTGTCAGGCTCAGGGACGGGTTTTCTTAAACGTGTGGTTGATTGGTGTGGTGTAGGTGGTTGGCCAGTTAGCAGAAATACCCAGGACTAATACATTCTGACCTTCCTCTACAATTACTTTTTATACATGTTATTGCGTTGAAATGTCAAGGAGAAAAACGTGTTGTTCGTGATCACCCCAGCGAAAATTGCGAGCTGTTTTGGAGTACTGAAGTGCTAGAGTCAATGAAATCCCAAACTCCAAGCACCAAATTACAAACAAATCTCAAATTCCAATATCAAATGACCAAAACAGGTTTGGAATTTTGAAACTGGGGACCCGCCCGCAGGGTGGGGAGTCCAAGCGAAGCGCGGACAATTTTGGTCATTGTTATTTGTTTGTTATTTGAGATTTGTGATTTGGTATTTTCAGTCACTGTAGCAGACTGCCGCAAGAGGGGAAAGACCATTGAAGCCCCCTCTGGGGGCAGGTCAGCGCTAGGACCTCTCCAGTTGTTCCAGTTGCTGGTCAAAGCGAGACGTGACCAGGTCCTCAAACTCTTTGCCCAGGTGGCTCTGATTGTTCTTCAGTTCAAGGCGAAGAATTTGCCAAAGTTCAAATAATTCAGCAGTGGTGGAGCAGCCATGAATTTCCCCATATATGGCCTCCAGCCTCCGGTTGCGCAGACGATCTCTGTTGAATTCGTACATGTCTGTTACTAGTTGTATCTGCTCTTCTGAGAAGGCGTTTTCTTCCGCTAGCGCCATGAGTTCGGCAAACACACGTTCAATCCCTGAGAAGTTCCTTTGTTGTCGCATCCTTTTTTGCAGATTCTTGAGGGCTTGCTCGATTAGTTTCTGCAATCGTTCATGGAAGGAATCGCTCAGAAGCTTTTGGTAGTCTTCCGTATGGTAGGTGTAGTTCTTGAGCTTTTTTAGCTCTCGGTGATAGAGGTTCTTGAGTCGCGAAATCTCTTGCTGGTCTTGTATTTGTTCCAGAACCAGTTGTAGTTGGAGACGATCCTGGTAAAACGGTTTTGCCACTCCTTCATCGGGGTTGTAGAGCAAGATGATTCCCACCGAGGCTTTGGTAAGACGGGAAAGCAACCTTGAGTCCTCGAAAAGACGATA
>Ga0255042_10000072_pt1 | contig 9414 bp, 8 predicted proteins | sample BC1_12_5_MG_FD_183008 | JGI IMG/M metagenome (GOLD analysis project Ga0255042, IMG submission 183008) | Seawater microbial communities from Strait of Georgia, British Columbia, Canada - BC1_12_5 | ecosystem: Environmental > Aquatic > Marine > Strait | place: Canada: British Columbia | collected...
CCTCAGGCGTAAGGTAGGAGCCGTGCTGGTGAAAGACAAGAGAATACTGGCAACCGGATATAACGGCGCGCCATCTGGCTTGCCTCACTGTCTCGATGTCGGCTGCATGAGAGAGGAAAACAATATCCCGTCAGGTGAGAGACACGAACTCTGCCGCGGTCTGCACGCCGAACAAAATGTTATTATCCAGGCGGCCCGCCACGGCATATCAATTCAAGGTTCCACCCTCTATTGCACCACGCGGCCATGTGTCATTTGCGCCAAGATGGTCATTAATGCTAATATTGCCGTTGTCTACTTTGAAGAAGGGTATGCGGACGAGCTTTCCGACCAGATGTTCCGGGAGGCCGGAATCGAGTTGAGTAACTGGAAATCACCTGCCGGAGGTGGGGAATGAAATGCCAGTTCTGTGATCACCTCAAGACTAGGGTGCTTGACTCCCGTCCCGGAAAGGACAACAACCACATCCGGAGACGACGGCAATGTCCTGAGTGCGACGGGCGGTTCACCACCTTCGAACGGCTCGAGGAAAACCTTGCCCTGGTGGTCAAGAGGGACGGCCGGATGGAACCCTTCGATCGAAACAAAATGCTGGCCGGCCTCAGACGATCGTGCACCAAGCTGCCGATAGCAGAAGACCATCTCACCAGAATAGCGGGACTCATTGAAAACCGGATTCAGGAAAGCCGGCGGCGCAAACTTCGCAGTCAGGTTTTAGGAGATTGGGTAGCAGCCGCTTTGCAGGAGATCCATCCGGCAGCCTATATTCGCTACAGCATGGTACACCGGCAGATTCAGGATCTCCAAGACCTGCAGAAACTCTTGGATGAGGAGTTACCCTAGCCCGGATATTTCACCACAAAGTACACAAAGATCACAAAGGAAGTTTTCTCAATAATATGACCCTTTGAGTTCTTCGTGTTCTTCGTGGTTTTCTAGATTGTCGCGAAACTGGACAAGACTGGTTTTAAACAAATCGCGGCTAAGAAGCGGAAACAGTGACCAAGCAAGGATCTTTGACAAAAGAAGATGAGCAGTTCATGCGATTGGCCCTGCGTTTAGCTGGTCGTGGTGTAGGGTACACTTCTCCCAATCCCATGGTGGGTGCGGTGGTAGTCAAGAACGGCCAGGTTGTGGGGAAGGGATATCACCGCAAGGCGGGCACCCCTCATGCCGAAATCCATGCACTGCAGGAAGCTGGCAGCCAGGCGCAGGGTGCCACCCTGTATGTGACCTTGGAGCCATGTAATCATCAGGGACGAACTCCACCGTGCTCCGAGGCTATTGTGCGGAGCGATGTGGCTCGAGTGGTGGTTGGCTGCAGTGATCCCAATCCTCGAGTTAGCGGTGGCGGCGCGAATTATCTCCGATCACAGGGAATCCTCGTCGAAGAGGGGATTCTCGAGGACAAGTGTTTTCGACTCAATGAGCCTTTCATCAAGCACGTCACCACTGGCTCGCCTCTGGTAGTTGCCAAAGCGGCTGCCAGCTTGGACGGCAAGATTGCTAGTCATCTTGGTGACTCCCGCTGGATTTCCAATGAGCGCTCCCGGCGATTTGTCCACAGGCTGCGTCATGCAGTGGATGCCATATTAGTGGGGGTTGGAACTGTTATTGCGGACGACCCCAGTCTCACTACGCGTCTTCCTGGAAAGAAAGAAAGCAATCCACTCCGGATTATTCTGGACACCCACCTGAGAATTCCGCTTGAAAGTCAGGTTGTAAGTCAGACCAACGAGGTTCCGACACTCATAGCATGCGGACCGGAACCTTACCAGAAGAGAAAGTCTGCTCTCGAAGCGCGAGGGGTGGAGATTTTATCGCTACCGCTGGCGCGGGGACGTGTTTCTCTGTCTGCACTTGTGGAACATTTAGGCAATCGTGACATTACCAGTCTCTTGGTGGAAGGTGGGGCTGAAGTTCACGGTGCTTTTTTTTATGACAATCTTGTGGATAAAGTGTATCTTTTCTTTGCGCCAAAAATCATTGGTGGCAGTAGCGCTGTGCCTGTGGTAGGAGGCATCGGGGCTGCGAGCGTGGCTGACGCGTTGCCTTTGAGGGATTTGAAGCTTCGCCGCTTCGACGATGATATAATGATTGAAGGTTACTTGCAGAAGTCTGCCCTTTTTTCGGTAGGGTTGGATGTGGCAACCGAAAAGAGCAAGTAACGGCATAAGGCACAAGGCGCAGGGCAGAAGGCATATGGTAAAGAAGCCAGAATTCAGGAGACAGAATCCGGCACTTTTACCCCTGGCTACTGACTCCTAGCTCCTGGATTCTATGCATACGCCTTGAGCCTTTAGCCTTACGCCTGGAATCGGAGATGACATATGTTCACTGGCCTCATTGAGGGAACCGGCAAACTGAAAACCATAGAGCCACGTGGGAAAGACATGCGTCTCAGTATTCAGGCTTCCTTCGATCTGGAAGGGTTTCAGATCGGTGAGAGTGTTGCGGTGGACGGTGTCTGTCTCACTGTGGTTTCTTGGCAGGCGAGAGCCTTTACCGTAGACGTTTCCCAGGAGACCTTAAGCCGCACCACTCTTGGCCAACGGTCTGTGGGGGATGAGGTTAATCTGGAGCGGGCTCTCCGGTTGGGAGACCGTCTTGGTGGACATCTGGTCAATGGTCATGTGGACGGCAAGGCCAGAGTGATGGCCAGGAAACAGAGGGGAGATTCGCTGGTATTCGTATTCGAGGTGGTAGCAGAGCTGGGTCGCTACATCATTGAAAAGGGCTCGGTGGCAGTTAACGGCGTGAGTTTGACAGTGAATCGTTGCGATGAACAGAGTTTCGACGTCAACATCGTGCCACACACCGCCCGGGTGACCACTATTGGAAGCCTACGGGTCGGTGACGAGGTGAACCTAGAAGTTGATATTATTGGGAAATACGTGGAGAGATTTGTGCAGACTTTTCAGGAGAGCGATTCTCCCTCAACCGGTGGGGTAGATCGAGGCTTTCTGGCGAAGCACGGAATCATTTAGCATTATTCATAATTAGTTCTCATCCGAAAACCCCGGTTTTCGGACTCGCGCGATCAGCGCTCAGCTTTCAGCGAAATACACATAAATCCAAGAGGTTAAGCTGAATGCTGATAGCTGACGGCTGACAGCTCCATCTGAGAATCTCTGATTCCGGATGGTAACTAGTTAGGAGTTAAGGAAATGCCAACAGCGAAAATTGCTGAAGCACTAGAAGACATCAGAGAAGGAAAGATGGTCATCCTCGTGGATGATGAGGACAGGGAAAATGAGGGTGATCTCTGTATGGCTGCCGAGAAGGCGACCCCGGAAGCCATAAATTTCATGGCCAAGTATGGTAGAGGCTTGATCTGTCTTTCCTTGACCGAGGAAAGGGTTGAGCACTTACAGTTGCCCATGATGGTGTCCAACAACCAATCCAGATTCGGGACTGCTTTTACCGTCTCCATTGAGGCCCGACAGGGGGTGACCACTGGAATTTCGGCAGCGGACCGTGCCACCACTGTCTTGGCGGCGGTGGACCCTGAGGCCAAATCAAAAGATCTAGTGAGCCCAGGACATGTCTTCCCGCTGCGGGCTCGCAAGGGCGGTGTATTAGTACGTACCGGCCAGACCGAGGGATCAGTTGATTTGGCCAGGTTGGCGGGTCTGAATTCTGCCGGGGTCATTTGTGAGGTCATGAAAGACGATGGCACCATGGCGAGAATGCCGGACTTGGAGATATTTGCCGAGGAGCACGAGCTCAAGATAGTAACCATCGCAGATATTATTGAGTACCGCATGCGCCACGAAAGCTTCGTTCACCGAGCCGCCACCACTCTGCTTCCCACCATCTATGGAGGTGAATTCACGGCCATTGCTTACACGAACGATATAGATACGGTCCAGCACATTGCCTTGGTAAAGGGCGAGATTGACCAAGAGACAGAGGTCCTGGTGCGTGTCCATTCAGAATGTCTCACCGGTGATAGTTTGGGTTCACTCCGGTGTGATTGCGGTGACCAGTTGCATAGAGCCATGGAAATGCTCAATGATGAGGGCAACGGCGTTATTCTCTACATAACCAATCACGAGGGCCGTGGTATCGGGCTAGCCAACAAACTCAAGTCCTATGCACTCCAGGATCAAGGGAAGGATACGGTGGAAGCCAATGAAGCTCTGGGGTTTAAAGCTGATCTCAGGGAATATGGTATCGGTGCTCAAATTCTGGTGGACCTTGGGGTGAAGAAGATGCGGCTGATGACCAACAATCCCAAAAAGATTGTGGGTCTAGAAGGGTATGGCATTACCATCACCGAGAGGGTGCCCATAGAGATTTCGCCCAATCCCTGTAATCTCGATTATTTAAGAACCAAGTGTTCGAAGATGGGTCATCTGATGAAGCTGTCCCAGGAGAAAGAAACGGAAAATTATTAAGATTGCGGATTTCCGATTTCCGATTTCGGATTTTGATTGGTTTTTCAATTCGAGATTGTGGAATCTGATGAGTTAATCGCTTAAGCTGAATCAATCCGTAATCCACAAGCCGCAATCTACAAAGGGGGGTTAGAATGCCGAAACCTGTTGAGGGGAAGCTGGAGGCGAAGGGGTTGAAGTTTGCCGTAGTGGTAAGTCGTTTCAACGATTTCATTTGCGACCGGCTGTTGGGAGGCGCTCTGGACGCCTTAGTCAGAAACGGTGCTTCGGAAGCTGACATTCAAGTGGTTAAGGTTCCGGGAGCCTGGGAGATTCCTCTCACCTCCAAAAAGCTGGCTGAACAAAATAAATATGACGCCATCATCTGTCTGGGGGCTGTTATTCGAGGTTCCACACCTCATTTTGAATTCGTTAGCGCCGAAGTTTCCAAAGGAGTTGCGGCTGTGGGGCTGGAGCACAGTATCCCCATCACTTTTGGAGTTCTCACCACCGACAGCTTGGAGCAAGCCATCGAACGCGCCGGATCCAAGGCGGGCAACAAGGGCTTTGAAGCAGCACAGGCAGCCATTGAAATGGCGAACCTCATGATCCAGTTGAAGTAAACTAAATATCGGCCTGTTTACCATTCTGACCTCAGAAGCGAGGTACATGGAGAGAGGGCTAGACAGCAAGCACTATGGTCATTATGCTTCGCCGTCATTTATTGTCACTAAGTCGTCGGGTCACTAGGTTGTTTCATAAATAGATCACCCATAGCGTCGCTCTTAATGGTGACCTCTTCCTTTTACGACATAGTGACTCAATGACGGGCGACAGCCCAAATGACCTGATGAACGTACGGTTTAAGTGTTATCCTTGATAACTAACTCGATAGGCTGGTCAGAGCTCACTACCAGCATTGAGCAGGACAAACATGAGTAGTCGACGCCGATCTCGAGAAATGGTCATCCAGGTACTTTACCAGGTTGATATGGCCCAAAGTGAAATTGGTGAAGCCCTGAGGCTATTCTGCGAGCATTTTAAGGCTCCCGACAGCATAAGAGATTTTGCAGTTGAGCTTGCCAATGGCGTACATAAATATCGAGAGGAAATCGATCCTCTGATTAGTCGATTTTCAGAGAATTGGAGGTTGGAGAGGATGTCTGCAGTCGATCGCAATATTCTCCGCCTGGCCATATTTGAACTTCTTTACCGTGCGGACATCCCGGCCAAGGTTTCCATAAACGAAGCGGTGGATCTTGGTAAGAAGTATGGTTCAGAGGATTCCGGCTCGTTCATAAACGGCATTCTGGATAGAATTAGAGTAGATTTGGAAGAAGGGACACTCAAGGTTGCCACCGCGACAGAACAGAGGCTTGGCGACCCGACCCAGAGAGGCGTGGATTCCAAGGAGGCAGCCCTTCGACAAAGCTCAGGGCAAGCAGGCAGTAAGCAGTAGGCAGTAAGCACTGAAACCCACAAGAAGTCTCAGTGGGTTTTCATTTACATCATATTCTCGAATCTTTTTCTGCTTACTCCTTACCTCTTACTGCTTACTAATTACCTCACCGCGTCGCCGCATCCGGTGGAAAACGGAGTACGGAAGTTCGAAGAGCGGAGAATCGAAGCAGTAGATAGGTATTCTGGAGGAACTATGGAGGCCAAATATAATCCCAGCGAAATCGAACCCAAATGGCAGCTGATTTGGGAAGATCAGCGGCTTTTCAATGTAACCGAAGATGCCAGCAAGCCCAAATATTATCTCCTGGAAATGTTCCCCTACCCCTCGGGACGAATCCACATGGGGCACGTGCGCAACTACACTATCGGTGACGTGGTGGCCAGGTACAAGACGATGCGTGGATTCAACGTTATTCATCCCATGGGGTGGGATGCTTTCGGCATGCCGGCGGAAAACGCTGCTATCAAGGCCGAAAGCCATCCCGCTACCTGGACATACAATAATATTGACCAAATGAAAGAACAGCTGAAGCAGATGGGTTTTAGCTACGATTGGAGCAGGGAACTGGCCACCTGTGACGTCTCTTACTATCGCTGGGAACAGTTGATGTTTCTCAAGATGTATGAACAAGGTCTGGCATACCGCGAAAAATCTTATGTGAACTGGTGTTCTACGTGCCAGACGGTGCTGGCCAACGAGCAGGTCGAGGGCGGGTTGTGTTGGCGCTGCAGTCATGGGGTGGAACAAAAGGAGATGGCACAGTGGTTTCTCAAAATCACTGATTATGCGGATGAGCTGCTGGAATATTGTGAGCGCTTGCCAGGTTGGCCGGAGCGGGTGCTCACCATGCAGCGAAATTGGATAGGAAAAAGTCACGGGGCCATGATCCATTTCCCCTTGGAAAATTCTGCTGAACCCATAGAAGTTTACACCACACGTCAGGACACGGTATTCGGGGCAACTTTTATGAGTCTGGCCGTGGAGCACCCGCTGTCCTTGGAACTCTGCAAGGGGAGACCGGAGGAACCGGCCGTCAAAGAATTCATTGAAAAGACCAAACAGACACAACGGAGTGAGAGGACCTCCGAACTCCTTGAAAAAGAAGGTGTATTTACTGGAGCCTACTGCCGCAATCCCATGACGGACGAGCGGATGCCCATTTACGTTGCCAATTTTGTCCTGATGGCATACGGCACTGGTGCTGTGATGGCGGTACCCACACATGACCAGCGGGATTTTGAGTTCGCCATGGCTTATGATTTACCGCTGAAAGTGGTAGTAGATCCGTCTGGTGGTGAGCTGGACGGCGACACCATGGAAGCGGCATACGAAGAAGATGGGATCCTAGTCAATTCAGGCGAATTTAGCGGCTTGGAGAGTGCAGATGCCAGAGAGGCCATTAACCAGTATCTGGAATCGAACGGGCTGGGTAAGGCTGCTATCAACTATAGGTTGCGAGACTGGCTCATTTCCAGACAACGTTATTGGGGGGCTCCCATACCTATAATTTACTGTGACGAATGTGGCATTGTGCCCGTGCCGGATGAAGATCTGCCTGTTGTTTTACCCCTGGATGCCAGTCTCACGCCTGCTGGTGGGACACCCCTGCCAACTCTCAAAGAATTCGTCGAGACCACCTGCCCCACGTGTAAGGGAGATGCCAGGCGGGAGGTGGACACTATGGACACATTTGTGGAATCTTCCTGGTATTTCATGCGTTACACTTGTCCAGATTACCAGGAAGGACCACTGGATAGAGGCAGAAACGATTACTGGATGCCGGTGGATCAATATATCGGCGGCATTGAGCACGCCGTTCTCCATTTGCTTTACTCGAGGTTTTTTACCAAAGTGCTCAGAGATATGGGAATGGTGGGGCAGGACGAGCCCTTCACCAACTTGTTAACGCAAGGAATGGTTTGTAAAGAGACGCTCCGCTGTTCACAGCACGGCTGGCTGGCTCCGGAAGATGCTCAAAAGGAGAAGCCGGAGGTCTATCGCTGTCGTCATTGTGGTACTCTGGCAGAGATTGGCCGCAAAGAAAAGATGTCCAAGTCTAAAGGAAACGTGGTTGACCCTGAAGCACTGGTTGAGCGTTACGGTGCAGATACGGTTCGTCTCTTTTGCCTTTTCGCCTCGCCGCCGGAAAAGGATCTGGAATGGAGCGACCGCGGCGTGGAGGGTGGCGCCCGCTTTCTCAATCGGCTCTGGCGATTGGTCCATGATGAGCTTGACAAACTCCAGGGAATTGCTCCGTACGATGGCACTGAGCCGATAGAAGGTGATTTGAGGGCTTTGCATCGCAAGACCCATCAGACTATTAAAAAGGTCAGTGAAGATATCGAGCAACGGTTTCATTTTAATACTGCCATCAGTGCGGTCATGGAACTGGTGAATGCCATCTATCAATTTCGTTCTGAGGTTCGTTACGGTCCTGAGGCTCTTCCTGTTCTTCGTCTGGCAGTGGAGATGGCCATAATCCTGATCTCACCCATGGTGCCGCACATTGCAGATGAGATGTGGCAGACTCTGGGGCACGAGAAAAGCGTGGTGCAAGAATCCTGGCCGCAATGGGACGAGGAGGCAGTGGCAGAAGAGCAACAGCTCATTGTGGTTCAAGTCAACGGTAAATTGCGCAATCGTGTCTATGTGTCGCCGAGCGCTAGCAAAGAGGAAGTTCAACAAGTTGCTTTGGCTGACGAGCGGATCAAGACGTTCATTGGGGACAAACCCATTCGCAAGGTAGTGGTGGTCCCCGGAAGGTTGGTCAACGTTGTGGTGTAGGCCATTTCTCGATAGGAGGACACGGCGACAGACTCGATCCGTTGAGCTGTTACGAAAGATTTATCGAAGATAATAGGGAAAGGATAGAAATGTCGAAGCACAGAGATATTTTAATCACCGCGTCTCTGTTTCACCGTGTCTCCATGACACTCCTCTCCCGAAAAACATGGGGTCTCCCAGCGGTTCTGGCTGTAGTTTTTGCCACCTTCCTGATGCTACTGGGGTGCGGCTACCACTTCGCCGGGACTGGTGGTCAAGCCCCTGGCGATATTCAGAGTATTGCTGTGAACGTTTTGGGCAACCAAACAGCCGAAATTGGCATTGAGACTATCTTTACAAATGCCATCCTCAATGAGTTCATTCGCTGGAAGAGATTGCCGGTAAAACCCCTAAATGAGGCCGAAGCGGTTCTTGGTGGTAGTGTTGCACGTATTAGGACGCAAACTGCTTCTCACCTCACGCGAACCCGAACGCTCGAGACCCGGGTGACAGTCACTCTGTCTCTCACCCTCACCCGGGTAGACACCGATGAGGTTCTTTGGGAGAACAAGAAACTGAGTTACTTCGATGAATACGTTGAGGCGGGAAATGCCCTGAATACGAATAGATTCAGACGTGAGGCTTTTCGTAGGATAGCAGAGTTTCTAGCCGAAAAAATCCATAAAGATCTCTTTGAGGAGTTTTAGGACACAGTCAGTTGTCCGTAGTCAGTAGTCCGTTGTTAAAAAAAATTAGGAAATGGCGGGCGCTGGTGACTGATATCTCAGCCAACAACAATAGCCGAGAATA
>Ga0255042_10000073_pt1 | contig 9404 bp, 9 predicted proteins | sample BC1_12_5_MG_FD_183008 | JGI IMG/M metagenome (GOLD analysis project Ga0255042, IMG submission 183008) | Seawater microbial communities from Strait of Georgia, British Columbia, Canada - BC1_12_5 | ecosystem: Environmental > Aquatic > Marine > Strait | place: Canada: British Columbia | collected...
CGGTTCGTCTGCCTGCCATCGGACCAGCTGCGCCCTGGTCATGTCCCACGTTCGAGACGGATGCGGTTCCGCTACGGTAACCGATCGACACCCGAGGATCGGGAACAGGAGCAGTGATGCCGTGAGCCAGCGTCTCATCAGGATCGATCCGGAAACAAAGAAGCAAGTCCCTCAGCCGAGGCCTCGCACATGCCGCGCTCGGTAATGAGCCCCGTCACCAACCGCGCCGGCGTGACATCAAAGGCCCAGTTCCCGGCCCGGCAACCCGGCGGGGCAATCTCCACCGAAGTGAGCTCGCCCTCGGCCGTCCGACCGGGCACCCGGGTCAGCTCCTCAGGAGGGCGCTCCTCGATGGGAATCTCTGTGACGCCGTCGCGGACCGTCCAGTCGACGGTGGTGGATGGGAGAGCGACGTAAAAGGGCACGTCGTTGTCGCGGGCCGCAAGCGCCTTGAGGTAGGTCCCGATTTTGTTGGCCACGTCGCCGGCTGCGGTGGTTCGATCGGTGCCAACCAGGCACAAATCCACCATGCCGTGCTGCATGAGGTGGCCGCCAGTGTTATCCGCAATCAGCGTGTGGGGCACACCGTGTGCAGCCAGCTCGTAGGCGGTGAGAGCAGCGCCCTGATTGCGCGGCCGGGTCTCGTCAACCCACACGTGCACCGATATTCCGGAATCATGAGCCATATAGATCGGCGCCAGCGCGGTTCCCCAGTCAACGGTGGCCAACCAGCCAGCGTTGCAGTGGGTGAGGATGTTGACGCTTCCATCACTCTTTTTGTCGCCGATATCCTGCAATCTCAGCAATCCGTGCTCACCGATCCGACGACATATCTCGACATCGTCATCGCAGATTCGCGCCGCCCGAGCCCATGCAGCCTCCGCGCGGTCGATCTCGGGCAATGGCATAACCGCAATCTTCATATCATTGAGGGCCCACCGCAGGTTGACCGCCGTTGGACGCGTTGCGCCGAGCTTTTCCACCGCTTCCTCGAGAGCCCCGTCCGAGCCCTCCTCGCGCAGCGCCAACGCCAACCCGTAGGCGGCGGTGGCCCCAATCAACGGCGCCCCACGGACCCGCATGGTGCGGATCGCCTCCGCGGCATCCTCCACGGAATCCAGTCGCCGAATCTCGAGGGCATGCGGCAGCAGGGTCTGGTCGATGATCTCTACCGCCGATCCGTCATCGGCAGGCCAGATCGTTCGATACCAGGTGTCGCCGATTCGCATGGAAGGCAATATAGCTTGTCTCGCCCGGCCCCGCGCCGGGTGGAGGCTCGCATGCGGCGAGAACTTTTTCGAAGCCATATGGGACGTCAGCGGATTTTTCTCAGTGCGCGCTCTCCGTGAGAGCCCCCTCTGACGATATTTGGGACTCGACGACACCGTGGCTGAAGCTGTTGACTCCCAAAATCGTCAGAGACGGCACGTCCGGTCAACGCGCCCTTTTCCGGCTATGGACGGACTCGTTTGTCCTTTTCGGTGGGTGGGCGGAAGGGGCTTGACACGCGTATACTGCACCGGCGCTCGAAGGAGCATAGAGCGCGCCCACGAAAGGAGGGATGATGTTACGACGAACAACAATTCTAACCCTGGTCGTGCTCGTCGGCCTCGCCGGCGCCTGCGCGAAGCAGGAGCAAGCGAACCCGGCGGAGGAGGCCTGGTCTGGACTCATCGAGGCCTGGAGCGGGCTGGAAACTGCTGAGGACAAGGTAGAACTCGCCGAAAACTATCTGGCCGAGTTCCCGGACACCGAGCACAGCGGTTCGATGGCGGGGATGGTCGTCTACTACCGCGGCCACGAGATGGAAGATCCCCAGGGCGCTTATGACGTGGTGGCGTCAGTCCTCGAGCAGATCGAGGATCCCGAGCAGCGCTTCGAGGTGAGCATGGAACTGCTCAGCCTCGCCGATTCGATAGAGGTCCCGCTCGAGTTGGCGGAGGTCGCCAACAATCTCGCCGCGCAGCGTCCGCTCACCTACGGCGAACACCAGCAGGTTGTCGAAGTCGCAGCCGATCTCGAAGAGTGGGCGACCGCCGCAGCACATGCCGGCGCCGCTACCGACCTCGCCACACCTGAGGCCTACCGCGCCGATTACCCCGACCGGGAATTCACCGACGAGGATATCGCTGAGCGCGCCCAAAGCCGAAAGGCGACCTCGCTGGCCTACGGCGGATGGGCGGCCTACAACATGGGTGACACGGAGCTGGCATTTGCGCGCTTCGCCGCCGCTGACGAGGTCGGCAGCGTCAGCTACCTCGGAGTCCCGAACACCCCGCTCTACACCTTCTGGGGCCGTGCCGCGTTGGGCGAGGGCGACTTCGACTCGGCGATCGAGCTGCTCGGGGCGGAGGCGGCGTTCGGCAATGACGGTACAGGCGCCGAAGTCTATCTTCGCGAGGCCTATGCGGCGAAAAATGGCGACGAAGAAGGCTTCGACGAGTTCCTATGGGCAACCCGCAGCGAACTCGCCACACAGGTCGACGACTTCACGCTCCTCGACTACGAGGCCAATCCCGTCAGCCTGGCGGAGGTCAGCACCGGCAAGGTGACGTTGCTCGCCTTCTGGTTCCCCACGTGAGGCGGCTGCCGCGTGGAGTTACCACGCCTGCAACCGTTGTATGAGAAGTACAAGGACGAGGGCTTCGAGGTCATCGCCGTCGAAGCCAAGCGCGACACCGAGCGCGCAACGACGTTCATCGAGGAAAAAGGGCTGACCTACACCACGCTCGAAAACGCCGAAGAGGATGCCGAAATCGTGGGCTCGCTCTTCAAGGTTCGTTCTTTCCCGTCGTCTTTCCTGATCGATCGAGACGGCAAGGTGATGTTCTTCCACCTCGGCTTCGAGGCCGGAGACGAGGAGCATCTCGAAGAGGAAATCAATACTCTGCTGTAGCGGATCGATTGATTCAAGATATCTCCCCCGCCCGACCCGGGCGGGGTTTTTTTGTTTCATTAATCGAACGGGTGTTCGAGTACGTCGAGATGTTCTTTTTGAAGCGCTAAGGGGTGTCAACGGGTTTTTCTCAATGCGCGCTCTCCGTGGTTGCCCCCCCTGACGATGTTTGGGATTCGGAGCGGTGCTGAGGTCAACGCCGTTCAGCCCAAAATCGTCAGGGACGGCACACCCGGTCAACGCGCTTTTCTCCGTTCTCACTGGGTTTACCTGGTGCCTTGATGGCGAGATGGGCGGGTAGGTGGCCCAATAGCCTAAAGCTTATAGCCTATAGCCCTGCAAATGTATTCGAGAGATAATCAACCCATGCTCCGCATCAACAACGACCTCTGGATTGACGAGGACGAACTCAGCTTCGAGTTCGCGCGCAGCTCGGGCCCGGGTGGGCAGAACGTCAACAAGGTCGAAACAAAGGTCCGGCTGCTTTTCGATGTTCGCGCCTCCCGTTCGCTGAGCTCAGATCAGCGATCTCTGATCGATGAGCGTCTGGCAACCCGCATTACGAAGGGCGGGGTGTTGCACGTTTCTTCGCAGCGTCACCGCACTCGCGAGGCGAACCGGCGGGCGACCATTGAACGCTTCGTCGAGTTGCTCGCCGACGCCCTCGAGGAGGACGAACCACGCGTCAAAACAAGGGTGCCGAAGGCAGCGCGAAAGCGACGGTTGGAATCTAAACGCCGGCGGTCGCAGAAGAAGGCGATGAGATCACGGCCCGGCGAAGAGGACTGACCACCTCTTGTTCCATTTGCAGGCCTAAAGGCTACGCGGCATTGCGGCAAGGGAAGTGAGGCAGCCCAGCGAAGCGGTCAGGTCTGCTGATCGGCGGCTACGTTGGAACCGCGAAGACGCGAAGAGCGCAAAGATCAACACAAAGAAAAAACTTTGCGCTGTCTTTGCGACTTTGCGTCTTTGCGTTAACAAAGTTGTTGAATAGGGTGTGACCACCTCATCGAACGGAAGGCAATTCGGGCACGGATACGGAGACGGGCACGGATACGGAGACGGGCACGGATACGGGATTTACTCGAGACCGAGATCGCTGAAGGTGGAGGACTGGCCACGGAAACCGATGGAGACGCGCTCGTGGTCGGCGACGACCGGCAGGCGATGCTCCCAGATCAGCTCGCGCAGATGAGCCATCTCGTCCGGCTCACGGCTGAGATTGATCTCGCGGTAAACGACTCCTCGCCGATCGAAATCCTCACACAGCGCTCTGCAGTGCGGACACCCATCGGCGGTGAACACCAGTATCGTATCGAGAGCCACTACCCTATTCCACCATCCCAAGCTCTGAGACTGAGAGACTTTAAGGGTAACAATTGCGGCCGGACCCACGGCCGCATGGCCGCATAGCCGTATAGCCGCATAGCCTTCATCGAGCTAATGAACCCGGCTTCCATCAACGATCGTTCTCCGGCAGATCATCGAGGCTCACCGAAAGATCAGCGGTGCCAGGTTCCATCTCGCGGAGGATGCGGGGATCGTCCCGCCAACGGGGTTGGACCTTGACTCGAAGCCCGAGGTAGATCTCGGTGCCAAGCACCCGCTCGAGCTCCAGGCGGGCCGCCTGGCCGATATCGCGAATCATGCTCCCCCCCTTGCCGATGACGATGCCCTTCTGGCTCTTGCGTTCGACGTAGATCACCGCCTCCATATGGAGAACACGTCCGCTCTCGTCGAAGAGGTCGACGATTACACCGGTGGTGTAGGGCAGCTCGTTGCGGGTCCGTTCGAGGAGTTTCTCCCGAACCACCTCGGCGACGAAAAACCGCTCAGTCTGGGTCGTGGTGAGATCGGCTGGGTAGAACGACGGTCCCGATGGCAGACCGTTGAAGAGTTCGCCCAACAGCTCATCCAGCCCGTCCCCTTTGATCGCCGAAATCGGAACCACGGGTGTGTCGGGCCGGCGCTCGACGTACCGTTCGATAAGAGGCAGAAGATCGGTTTTCGCGCGTAGCAGATCAATTTTCGTCAGCACTCCAACCACCTTCGGACGGATGTTGGCGAGGAGCTCGAACAGATACTCCTCACCGCCACCCCAGGGCTCTGACGAATCCACCAGGTGCAGGACCACGTCGACCTCTTCGAGCGCCGACTGAACCTCTTTCATCATGCGGGTGTTCATCTTGTGGAGTGGTTTGTGGACTCCAGGAAGATCGAAGAAGACCGCCTGGCCCCGATCCTCGGTGAGAATGCCGATGATGCGATTGCGCGTCGTCTGAGGCTTGTCGCTTACGATCGCAACCTTGTCGCCGATGAACGCATTGAGGAGCGTGCTCTTACCGGCGTTCGGCCGCCCTACCAGAGCTACAGTTCCGGAGGGAAGCTCATGTGCGCCGGAATGCGGTACGCCGTCCGATCTCGATTGCGACATCAGCGTCTTCCTAACCCGACAGGTCACCGTCGTCATCGGCGGCCGTCTTTCTGACCGTAATACTCACGATCCGACGCTCATTCATTTCGTCCACGGTGAACAACAGGCCGTCGGCCTCGTCCGCGACCACGGTGCCGGGTTCTGGCACGGTGCCGTGGCGAGAGAAGACCAACCCGCCCACCGTGTCAACGTCGTCCTCGTCTACCTCAACGCCCAACAGCTCCTGGAGTAACTCGATCGACGCTCGGCCCTGCAGCCGATAGACGCCTGCGCTCAACTCCTGCCACTCCGGCGGCTGCTTGGGGTCGTGCTCGTCTTCGATCTCGCCGACGATTTCCTCGAGAATATCCTCGAGAGTGACGAGCCCCGAGGTCCCACCGTACTCGTCGACCACGATCGCCATCTGCTGATACTCACTCTGGAAGTCGCGCAGGAGCTCCCCGAGCGGTTTGCTTTCCGGAACCACGAGACACTCTCGGGCGAGATCTGCCACCGACGGCTCGGTGCCCTCGAGGCGATGCTCGACGAGGTTTTTGACGTGGACCACCCCGATGATCCGATCGATGGTGTCGTGATAGATCGGGATCCGGCTTTTGCGGCTCTCCGCGAAGATTCCCAGGAGATCTCGGAAACCGCCCGTGTCTGACACCGCCACCATCTCGGTGCGAGGAGTCATGACCTCGCGCACGACAGTGTCAAAGAAATCCACCAGGGACTCGACAAACTCGCCTTCCTCGCTTTCGAAAATCCCCGCCTCTTCGCCAGCCTCGAGATAAGCCTGGATTTCGGCTTCGCTTGCCTCTTCCTCCTCGTCCTCGGCAGGCGGCGCCGCAACCGTCGGACCTCGTTTGACGAGTACCGACACCAACGGGGCGGTAAGCGGACCCACCAGCCGCAACAGGACCGTGATCATGTCCTCTGACACGGGGCGAAAAATGAAGTGCGCGGCTGCGATCAGCACCAGCGGCAGCGCCACGGCTGCCGCCCACTTTTCGCCGTCGCCGACACCTGGGAATCGCGCCACCACCAGCCACAGAACCCCGAGCAGCGCGAATTGCAGCCAGCGGCCGACATCAATGATGTGTGAGACCTGAACGCCCGTCCTGCCGCCGAATAGGTTGGGGTTCTCCTCGAGAATTCCCTGAAAACGGACATTGCCGAGCTCCGCGAGCGACCGCAGGAGAAGCTCCGATGCGGCGAACAGGACAGCCATGACAATGACGACAAGGGCCAGCGTCACCGGATGGTTCAGCCAGGCGGCCAATCCCACAGTCATGTCAGGAGCTCCTGTCTCAGCCTCAACTCGATCTCGTTCATTTCGACGTGATCTCGCTCATGATCATAGCCCAGCAAGTGCAGGGTCCCGTGCAATACGAGCTCACACAGTTCTCGGACCTCGCCATGCCCGAAGGCATCGCCCTGACGCCGGGCGCTGTCGAGGGAGATCACCATTTCACCCAAAAAGAGTCGTCCCGAGGGGAGTTCATCTCCATCCGGGAACGAAAGTACATCGGTCGCTCGGTCGATGCCGAGAAACCGATGGTTCAGCTCACGAATGGTCTGGTCGCCGGTGAGAACGAGGTGGACCTCAGCGTTTTGAACACCGAGTCGGCCCAGACAGCCGTTGATCACTCCCCGCAACCCCTCAGCCGCGGGCCGAGACGGTTTTCGCTCCCACCTGATGTGGACCCGAGTCACCTGCCTGCTGCCTCCTGTTGAAGTCGAACCCAGGATAGTCGATCCGGTGGTGGTACATGTTAGCGAGCACCCAGAGGAAAGCCGATGCCACCTTGTCGAGCTCCGAAAAGGTGAGATCACAATCGTCGAGCTGGTTATCCTCGAGAGCGTTGTTGAAAATCTTGCCGATCATCACCTGGATCTTCACTGGGCTCGGATTTTCGAGGGTCCGGGCTGCCGCTTCAACCGCGTCGGCTAGCAGCAGGATTCCCAGTTCCTTCGTGTGTGGTTTCGGCCCTGCATAGCCATAGTCGCTCTCGCGGACCTCGTTCTTGTCTTTTGCACTTCGTTCCTGAGCCCGGGTAAAGAAGTAGCGGATCAATTTGGTACCGTGATGGGTGGCGATACCCTGGCGGATCGGGAGAGGCAGCTTGGCCTCCCGCGCGATCTCGAGACCCTCTTTGACATGGCTTTGAATGACAAGCGTCGACATCGAGGGCAGCAGCGCGTCATGCGGGTTGCCGTTGCGCTGGTTCTCGACGAAGTACTCGGGTTTCACCAGCTTTCCGACATCGTGGTAGTAGGCGCACACGCGAAGAAGGAGCGCATTAGCGCCAACCGCATCCGCCCCCGCCTCAGCCAGATTGCTCACCGAGAGCGAATGTTGGTAGGTTCCCGGCGCTTCGAGCGACAGGCGTTTGAGGAGCGGAAGATTCTGGTTGGAGAGCTCGAGCAGACGGCTGTTCGTGGTGATGCCGAAGGCGCCTTCCAACACGGGCAAGAGGAAAGATACGACGCCGACTGAGAGCGGCCCCCCAACCAGAGCGCACGCGGCCGAAAGACCGATCGTCGCCGGCGGGTCAGGCAGGCCACGGTAGAGCTGCAAAACCAGAACCAGCAGGACGTTCGCGAGCCCAATGATCGCCCCCACCCTGCTCAGAGAGGCGCGGTCACGCGATCGTTGCGCCGCGAAGGCGCCGACGGCGCCTGTTGCGAGCGCGTAGACGGCTACGGAGAAATCACCACCTAAGAGCACGCCGGCCAAACCGGCGCCGCAGAGGGCGAAGAGCAGTGCCGGCTGAAGCCCGAATAGGACGAGCACCGTCACTGGTCCGGCGGCAAAGGGTAGCCCCCAAAGGTACGCTTCAGCCGTCGACAGCGCCTCTCCCTGGGCATTGAATGCAACCGCATTCGCGATGAAAAGCCCGAGCCGATCTGCGGCGGCGAACAGCAACACCAGGAGAAAGATGCTCGAGAGCCGGCGCCGAACTTCGGGAGGGCTGCCGGATCGACCCATCACCGGCCACCAGCCGATCACCATCAGGGCGACGAGAAGACCGATCCCTGCGACCCGCGCCCAGGACGTGACATCTCGACGTTGGCGTTGGAAGACCAGGAGGGTGTCCGCCACTTCCTCGGTGACCGTGTCCCCGCGCCGGACGAGGACCTGTCCTCGGCGAAGTTCTCGCGATCGTGGTAGAACCGCGGCGGCCGCCACACGGCTTCGTTGAGCCGTTTCCGCCCTGTTGAACACCAGATCCGGGGAAATATTGGCCTCGAGGAACTCGACCCCCGACTTGATCCAGCGTCGCGCCACCGCAGGACGTTCAAGGAGCCTGGCATGTAAGATCTGTTCGAGTCCCGTTCGGACATCGACTGCAGCGGCAAGCTCGTCGAGATTTGTGGTCGTTTCGCGGCCTGAGGCGAGGTTTCTGATCGTTACGCCTCTCAAACCGCGGCGTTCCAACGCTCGGCGATCATCCACGGCATGATCGCGAAACACCTGCTTGACGACTGCGACCAGCGCCAATTCCAGGGGTTCGGAGCACGACGAGGAATCGAGAATGCGGAGCATCGCCTCCGTGGCGCGCAAATCGGTGATGGCCTCCAGATCCTCGACCGCATCCTCACCGGCATCCTGCCGCGCCCGACAACCCTCGAAAAGAATGTGCAATTCGTCCTCGAGCTCCAGCCTCAAACGCGGTTCAAGGTCGTAAACCGGAAGCACTGAAGCTCCAGCCTCCTCTCGAGCCGCTCGTGTCGCCGCCTCATCCGGCAGCGTAATATCGACCGGTATGACGAGGTCGAAGCTGGCAACCTCTCCAGGCTGCCAGTCCGGGGGGCCGCTCCCGACTCGGGGCAGAACCAACCAGGTGCAACCGACGATCGCGACGAGCGCCCACAGGACCGGGAGACCAAGCAATCCATCCCACCAGCTCGCACCCTCTTCCAGACCACGCTCGATTCGGGTGGCCGATGCTTTGCCTTCCGGCTGCTGCTGTCCGTTAGTCCGCATGTCTCAGCAGCTTTCGTAACGAGGCCAAAGAGGTCTTGGGGGCTGTGGCGAATGCGACCCGGAGACCCAGCCGCAACGGGAAGTTGGTGAGATATGCGTGT
>Ga0255042_10000081_pt1 | contig 9181 bp, 8 predicted proteins | sample BC1_12_5_MG_FD_183008 | JGI IMG/M metagenome (GOLD analysis project Ga0255042, IMG submission 183008) | Seawater microbial communities from Strait of Georgia, British Columbia, Canada - BC1_12_5 | ecosystem: Environmental > Aquatic > Marine > Strait | place: Canada: British Columbia | collected...
CGTGATGGTATATACAAGACAAAAGCACAAAAGGCGCATATCATGCCTCCTCCTGGCACCATGGTCGTTGTTGGTAGTACTGGTTCTGGAAAAACAACAATAATTGGTAATTTACTTTCTCAGAAGAACATGTTAAAAAATTATTTTGATGAGATATATATCTTTTGTTTATCTCCATGTACAACACTTATTGATAACGTTAAACAAATTAAAGAGCATAATGTATTCTTAGAAGATGATCCAGGCAAACTAGCGGAATTATTTAATAACCAAAAATCTTCTGTCGATAGTATCGGATTCAAAAGAGCGAAACATATTTTATTTATTTTAGACGATATTATACAAAGTAATAAATTTTTGAATAGCAAATCGTTAAGCGATATTTTCTTTGGAGGAACACATAGTAAAACTTCACTTTGGTTATTATCTCAGAACTATATGTCTGTACCGAGGAGGTTGAGGATGAACGCCCATAGTCTTATAATTTGCCACGGGGTCAATTTAACCGAAATTGAGAGATTTTCAACAGAATGGCAGTCACCTTATATGAATAAAAGTGAATTTACAAAGTTAGTTCAATTTGCATTAACTGATGCATATTCGTTTTTATTCGTTAACGGAACCCATCCGGATAAAAAAGAGATGTACAGAAGCGGGTTCGGAACTATACTTTCAATCAAATAATGGTCTCAGTTTCAAAGACTCAATACTAAAAGGCTTAGTTTCAATATTTAAATTCTTCTTTTCCACATTTTTTACGACTTCTAATAAGAGTTTGTAAAATTCATTTAATTCATCTATATTTAATGCTGTGCTATTTTTAGCAAAATATGCATAATTAAAATATTTTGATGGATTTATATCGTTCTCCCGGCAGATTACGAGAGTTTTATTTATTTTATATAATAAGCAGTCTTTACAGGATATATAATAATGTATTTTCTCCATATGGACTTTCAGCAAGTGTTTTGTTCCGCTACGATACTTACAATAGTTACATTTAAACTTACTTCTACATCTTAGACAAGTTCTCAGGCGTCGCCCAGTAGTGTTTAGATAAAGTTTATTTTGGCGATAGCATTTGCAGACGGCGCAGCGTGTATGTGGTACTTCTCCTTCGATAAGTGCCTTAGATTCCATATAATATATCATAAGATAATATATTATATATATTTTACATGTTCTTTTATATGACAAAGGGTTGCCAACGACAACTGATATACAAGTATCTTTTTATTTGTTACAAAAACGATAATATCTTTTATCTTTCAAATAAGATTAAATCTAAACTGAACGAATTGGACCTCCTCTAAAAGGTATCTGACAAGTTGTATTATAATATATTAAAAAGGTGAAAAGACACTTTTACACCTTTTACAAGACTTTGCACCTTTTATAAAAGGCGTCGTGAGGGACCTTATTGTACAATTTTTTTTCTCTTCTTATATATTTTTATTTAGAAATTAAAAAATATATATAAAGAGAGCCCTGTGGAGGACCTTTAAAAGGTGAAAAGGTGCAAGCTTTCCGCAACCTAACATTTTTTTATAAAATATAAAATATAATTTTTTATATTTTATATTTATATTGTGAGGACCAAGGTTGCGGAAAACTTTCACCTTTTTCACCCTCTAAAATGTGCCATCTAGTCCCTTCAAATGGTGTTTTTATGCTTCTAAAAACACGGGTGTTTTTTAACTTTCACCTTTTCACCTTTTTTTATAGATCATTATCGCTATTCTCTTCAAAAGAATCAATCATGATAAATGAAATTCTGTCAAATACATAACCTCTTTTTGTTCTTCGTCTCGGTAATCTATCGCACAAATTTTTATTAAATTTAAGCTTACCAATACCTTGATGACAATTATTTCTTGTTGCCCATGAACTAAACGATTCATATAAATCAATTGATGTAATTGTATTTAATATCTTTTGTTGCTTATCCATAATACTCCAAGTTTTTGTATCAACAATATTACAACATTCAGATATAAAAGAACCAACAACGTCGTTATCATCAATTTTACTTTGAATATATGCAGTGACAATCTTTGGTTTTTTAATACCATCTTGTCTCACTTTATAGAATTCAATACAACCAACTACAAGCCAACTAAAGAAAATATCAATTTCATGTCCAACTTGTGCGTATTTCTCAATTAAAGAATCATCTGCCTCATAATACGATATTTTACTTTCATCATATATACCAGTTGATTTCTCTAATTTAAGCCCTTCTTTGTTGAGAAAGCGTGAAGTATGCGGGTTAAAACATAATCTATCAATTATAGCCCTGTCTTGAACATCAAATTTTGGGATAACGTTCGTTGATACGATTAATTTACAAAAAGGTTTAATTGTTCTAGTCTTTCTACCATAACACTCACGGACGCCCTCAATTTCATCAGCACTAGCGATTTTTTTAATCATTTCACTATCCAATGTATCATTATCCTCTAGTTCTTGAGTAATAATTAATCTTTTTCCATCAATCGGAATTAAATGCGATGTGTGTCCTCCTTGATTTTTACTTCTATGTGCCTTTGGATCAAAAACAATAACACCTTTACCAATAAATCCTGTAAATTCACCAAGAACGATAGCTAATGCTTTAATAATACTTGATTTACCATTACGTCCATCTCCATGATCTATATCAATATCACGAACACACCGACCAGATAGATAAGAACCCATTTTAATTTGTTTATATCTGATATATTCTGGATCATCCATATATATCTGATTAACGAATTTATATAATGTTGCTTTGTCTTCTTTTGTCCATGATTTTTCTGTATGATACGATACGGGACATTCTAAAGAAAACATGTCAGTTTTAGTTCTATCTCTTGTCTTACCTGTTTTAAGGTCTATTACTAATCCACCTCGTACGGGTAATAAATCATGCTTTCGGTTAATCTCATTAATAAAGTTTTCATTTAAAAATCTATATTTGGCGAAAGTATAAATATTTTTAACACCACGAGCTGATTTAATAATTGATCTTATATTTTTACATTGGTCATATATATTTTGTTGTTTCGTAATCTCCTTTGATGTTTTAGAGTTTTTTTTACTTTTGCTTGTATATAAAAGTTTTATTTTAGTTGTTGATATATTCATCAATTCCTTGATAGCTTTCAAAATTAAAGAATCTTTACCAGATATTTTAAGCATTAATTCCCCATATGTTGTCTGTTCCCATAAACGAGTTTTGTTCGTCCAAACATACCCATCACCATTATCATTAATAATCACTAAATTATCTTTTTCCATTTCATAGAAAATATCCGATAGTGATCTATCTGTGATATCGTCCTCTTTAATACATTGTTTGATTTTTTTACGAACTATTTTATATTTTTTAATGTCATCATCACTGGCATTATCATAAGAATCAATCTTATCTGGGAATGTAAACCCTTCTGTCATTGGTTTAATTTTAATGTCAATATCAATATCCAACGTGTCTTTGATATATTTCATACATTTTTTGATTTCATAATCCTTACCTTCTTTAAAGGGTACCATGATTCCATCAAAACATAATACTGCATTGTCGCATTTATTATAAAAAATATGCATCTGTTGTAATATCTTATTTTCCCAATCGCATAAAATAGTATTCATAAAACTAGCTTCATGATTTCTATCTTTACCATTTTCAATTCTAAGCTTTTTGCGTACATCAAACTCTTCTTTATTCTCTCTAGAAAAACATGCATGAATTTTAATTAATTCATCTTTATATTTATTTCCAAATCTTGTTTTAGTCTTTAATTTATTATAACTCTTAGTTCCACCATTTGTTAAAGATAAGTATGCAGATTTAATAACATCTCTGGTGTCGCCTTTATGCTGTTTAAATATCTCTTCACGATTAAGAACATATCTTGATAAATATTTATGAGGATATTTATTTTTAATACATAACCATTCTAAAATAACTGGATGACAATTAACAATATCAATATCAATATATAAACCTAACGCTATTGAATGTCTAATTTCACGTGCCATTGATTGTAAGGAACGTGATCTAACTGCATTGAATCTACCATATCCTTTATTTTGTTTATATAAAACATCTATGATACCATATTTACTTTTACTTAAATAATCTTTAGCTATTAACAATGGATTATAATTTTTATCTTTAAATACTTTTTTCCTCATTTGTGTTTTATAGTCAGACCAGTTTTCAATGATATAATTTAATTTATGTTGATCAAATCTTTCTGAAAGATTGATAAATTTATCAATTGATTCCTCTTTTTGCATTTTTGATGCTTCTTCATCTTCAACTGATTTAAGAAAACTATTAAATAGTGATTTAAGATTCTTCTTTTTATCAACCGACATTATATAAATAATTATATATTATATTTTTTAAATAGACGCAGATTATTATAATATCTAATGAATTAATTTAAAAAAGACATACATTATATATTATAATAATGTGTAATTCTTATAATGATGGACAACGTAAATTAATGATGAATTTGAGTGAATTTATGTTACATCATAAAAAAAATGTATTTAAATTAATTGGAGGTGCTGGAACTGGTAAAACATATTGTTTATCTAGATTTATATTAAAACATCAACAATGTAATAATATTGTAATCACGGCACCAACACATAAAGCATTACAAGTTTTAAGGCAAAGTATAAAAAACGATAAACTAAAATATGTAACAATCCATAGATGTTTAGGATATGAGCAACACTACGATAAAGAAGGTAAATCAACACCAAAATTTGATTTATCTAATTTTAATCATGCTTGTTCTATAAATGAAGAACTTCCAACAATATTAATTATTGATGAAATAAGTATGATCAGCGATAAGTTATTTAATTGTATTAAGGAACTACACACAATGCATCATTTTAAACTTATTTTAACAGGTGATTCGTGCCAATTGCCGTCTTTAGAAAATAAAATGGTTGATAATAAACAAGTAATATATCCAAAAATATCAAATATATTTAACTATTATAACTTTGAACACAACTTAACAGAAATTCAAAGAACTGATAAAAAAATATTATGCGAGACATATCAAATTTTCAGAGATTATGTATTATTTAATGATTATGAAAAGTTTCTCACTGCATTAAATCATATTAAAAAACAAAAATCAGATTTTGTTAAATTCACCAACAAAAATTATAAATTTGAGATGCAAATAATGAAAAGTTTTAAACAGAACCAAACTGCGGTGATAGCTTCTTCAAATGAAAAAGTTCAACATTATAATGATGTTATACACGAGGATTTATATCCGAAGTCTAATTTAAAATGGCATGTGGACCAAGGTGTTTATTTCACGTCATTTTTTGCATATATAAAAGATGATATTTCTTCAAAATTTTATACAAGTCAACAATGTAAAATTCTAGAAGTAGAAAAAAGTACTTTGTATAATTCATATTTTAAAAAAACATTTAATGTTATAAAATTAAAATTAAGCGTATTAGATATAGAAGGTAAGCAATCAGATGTGATTGATGTACACGTTCATCATCCAGAACACGAAGAAGAAAACAAATTATTTATAAGTAATTTTAGAAAAAAATTAAAAGAAAAAATATCAAGAGACATTAAGACATCTAATGCCATTTCTAAAGCTTGGGTTATTTTTTACTTCAATAAAAAATGTATAAATTGTCCGATCACGTTTAGTTATTGCACCACAACTTATAAAGCACAAGGTAGTACATATGATAATGTATTTATTGATATGGATAATATATTAATGTGTAGATCTAGGTCAGAACTTCAACTAACACGCGAACTATACACAGCAATTTCAAGAGCGAAACATAAATTATATCTGTTATTAGATTTAGATAAACTGAATGATAAAAAAACATGCAGTAGATGCCGATGTACAAAAAGTATAAACGAATTTCAATATAATGAAAAATCGTTTAAGTTGTGTAGTAAGTGCAGATCAACAACAAATAAATCAAGAAAAAAAAAATAATTAACTAACACAAAAAATTAATATTTGTCATTAAAATAATGATGAATATTTTTTAATCCAGTAAAGTGTAAGTTTGACTTACCTTTTTATATATGTTATGTATATAATGCCAACTATTCGAGAATTAAAAGCAAAAATCAAAAAATATAAAGATGAAAACTGCGCGGGTATTTCTCGTATGAAGAAAGCGAATTTAATTATAATGGCAGATAAACTTGGTTTGAATCCAACAAGTAATGATGTTAAAAGTTTAAGGTCTGTTATTAAAGATCATCAACTAAAACATTGTTTTGCATACTCCAAATTATCAAAACCAAAGTTAATTCAAATGTGTAAAAAACTCGGTCTGTTAGATTCAGAATCTAAAGAACGCGAATCTAAAAAATTAGAATCAAAACGAAGCTCACGTGTTTCAACTGAAACAGAAGACGAAAGGGCGGTCAGACGTCGTGTGTTAGGTCCAATTCTAGAAGACGAATAGTCTGAGATAATGAGAAGAACTGCACGCATCAACCGGGGATATGACGAACCGATTAAACTAAAATTGAAAAAAAAGAAAAAAAGTGTACAAAGACAAAGACCAGTAGGTCCAGCACCACATAGACCAGCGTTACCATCTTTACCACAAAGAGCACCAACACTGCCACCTTTACCACCACTACAACATCCCGATGAAATGACACGTATCATGAGGCATATTTTTAAAATGAATCTTAAAATCCTTAAAAAACTGGATAAATAATATTAAGTAATTACTTATTTAACTTAAAAAATATTATATATATATAATATATGGTGCTTCACAATTACTTTAAAGATTTAAATATTTCAGAATCAAGCAAAACGACCTATAATTACTCAATTAAAAGATTACTTAAATTATCTAAGTCAGATGATCTGAAAATTATCAATCAACCGGATGCTGTAGATAAATTGATATCTGATATTGTTATCAAGTCAAGACAAATCATGTATACAAGTTTAGTTAATTATCTTAAATGTAATGATCCAACGAATCTTAAATTAATTGAAATATATCAGGCGAAGTCTAGTATAACACAAAATACAATCACTGCTAAACTAAAAGAACAAAAAATGGATTTAGTTAAAAGTGAAGCTATGATAGATACAAAAGATCTAAAAAAAGTGTCAAAGTCCATTATGAAAGAAATTAAATTGAGCGAGGAAGGTTCAAAGAATCATTATAAATTGTGTCAGTATCATTTGATTGTTAATTTATATTTAAAAATAGGATGTCGTTTAGATATCGGTCAAATGTCGGTAGTTAGTCCAAAACAATATACTGAGCTAAATGATGACCAGCAAAGAGGAACTAACTATTTAATAATTAGTCCGAAAAAAAAATATTTATTTCAGTTTAATGCTTTCAAGAATGTACGCAGTATTGGTCCAGTACAATTTACACCGGATAGGTATCTAGTGGGACTTTTGAACAAATGGTTTAAAATAAACAAAAGCACATATTTATTAACAACTTTGGATAGAGTTGGACAGCTTGGACGAAGTGGTCTTGGAAGAATATTAAGAGTTATTTTTAAAGTATATTTAGGTAAAACTAAGTCGTCTGTCAATTGCATTAGACATGGTATGATTACCGAATCATGTAAAGGACAGAAAAGTATAAAAAAGTTGGAGGTTGAGGCTTCAAAGTTTTTTCATAATAACTCCACACATCAGATGTATAGAAATATTGTTTAAATAATAAAAAAGGACTTAAAGATTAAACTATATACTAAATTATATAATGGACAACTATAATACTGAAATCAAACACATTACATGTTCTCTTTGTTCTCAAAGAATGTTAAGAACTAGTTTTAAAAGACATCTTAAAACTAAGAAACATGCTTTAAATGTTGCCAAAGAGAAAAAGTTTATGAATTGTACAACTTGCGATAAAAAAGTATTAAAACGTAATTTTAACAGACATTGTAAGAGTAAAGATCATATTCATAAATCTTCAAAATATCCAAACGAAATATTAAAAATAATTCGGGGATATTCTGGATATTATATGGATAAATATATTAAAGATGCACATATCAGAGAACGCAAATTCTTGGAACTTGATGCAGAATTAGATAATTTACCACTGGGAAAAGAGTTTTTTGAAACAATTAAAGTTATTTATGATGTTGAACAATTTGTGCGAATCGTGGTAAGATTACTTATGTTTTGGGAAAATGAAGGCATGAATGATAATACAACAATACATGACTACTCATATGAAATGTGTATGAAATATATGGAAATAATTAAATTTATTGTGGAATCCTGGTTATATCATGAGATATCTGAGTCTTTCACATGTGCTTTAGAAACTGATATATATGATCCAAATTTAAACGACATAATTGATGGATATTATTAAAAAATAATAAATAAAATATAAATAAAAAATAAAAAAAAACCAAACTATACATTGATAAAATGTATAGTTTGGTTTTTTTGCGTTACTTCTAAAAGTATATACAAGTAACGCAAAAAAACCAAACTATACATTTTAGCAATGTATAGTTTGGTTTTTTTTTATTTTTTATTTATATTTTTTTTTATTTTATTATTATTATTATTATTTTATTTTATTTTATTATTATTATTATTATTTTATTTTATCATACTGAGAGCGTCCATATTCATTTGATAAACAGAAGTTAATATGTGTTTCATTTCACCAATTGTGTATTTAATCTCGGACATATTCTGTGTATAAAATGGAGGCAATGGAGGTAATGGGGGTAAATATTGCACATTTGGACTAGCATTCATTTTTTGAATTTGTTTTATTTTTTGTCTCATTTTATCTGGATGGGGAAGTGGAGGTAAAGGAGGCAAAACTGGAATTTCTGAATTTTTGATATGCCGTTTTGATGAAAAATGTCTTTTTTTAGATGTTCTCAAAATTGTAATTTTACAACACAAACAGGTCCATTTTGGTTTTTCAGATTTTACAGATTTTTGAGATTTTTGAGATTTATTAGAATTCACCATTTTTATATAATTTAGTATATAGTTATCTCTTTAAGTCCAATTTTATTTTTTTAAACAATATTATTAATTTCTTTAAGTACAAAAATTATTTTTAATAATATTGTTAATTTCTTTAAGTACAAATTTAATAATTTACTAAATATCTAATTTAATTAATAAGTAATACT
>Ga0255042_10000089_pt1 | contig 8878 bp, 10 predicted proteins | sample BC1_12_5_MG_FD_183008 | JGI IMG/M metagenome (GOLD analysis project Ga0255042, IMG submission 183008) | Seawater microbial communities from Strait of Georgia, British Columbia, Canada - BC1_12_5 | ecosystem: Environmental > Aquatic > Marine > Strait | place: Canada: British Columbia | collected...
GCTTTTCCCGTATTCTGGCGCGCACACTTTCCATCTTACTGCTGTGCATTTGACCCCCTCTGTTTTGACCTCTAGCCCGGATATTTCATGAATCACTTGCTGCGACCACGGATATGGCCGTCCTTCCAGGCGTCCTCGGGTGTCGGCCCCTGCGACGTACCGTTCAGGTACGCCTCGGAACCAACCCCCTGCGGTTGCCAGGTGGCAAGCCCATCTTCGTGATCTCGCGACAGCAATGCATGAAATATCCGGGCTAGGGCAAGAACCTGGGTTCTTGGTCTTGCCTCAATTCATGAAACATCCAGACTAGCTTCATTTATAAAGTTACGAGGGGAGGAATTCAAGCTTAAAAGTCGCTAGGTGCTTTGCTGGGGATGCTTGTCTGCAGAGATGTGGGGGTTGCTATTTTTGTTGGCTCGAGCGAGGTAAAGGTAGTGTTATTACGAGGCTGGCGCGCTGGTCGTTGCCGTTCCTGATGACCACGTTACCACCATGTTGGCTAATAATTTGCTGAGAAAGAGGGATGCCGATTCCACCGTCAAAAGCGGGCTCACGGTAAAAAGGGAAAAACATCTGACATGCATCGAGAGGTCCGTGATTGAGATGTATGCCATCAATTTCGATAATCACATACCTATGATTGAGGGCAGAGGTGATGGTGAGCTCACCACCGCCTTCCATACCGCGTATGGTGGTTTTTATGATGGAACGGAGGCCCTCTTCAATCAGGTGTCGATCCAATTCTAACTCAGGTATCTTGTTACTCAGTCTGGTGATGACCTGAATTCCCATATGATGGAATTCGTGGTTTAGTTGGTTGAGAACCTTGGTAAGGATTGCATTGATATCGGCGGGAGCTGGGTGCAATCTTACGCGCTTGAACCCATCCAAAACTCGATTGACAGTCTCTTCCAGCCTGGATACCTCCTTCAAGATAATCTCCAGGTGGGCGCGACCTGGATCATCCGAAGTCATTCGTCGGTCGAGCAAGCGGGCAAAACCGCCAATGGAGGTCAAGGGGTTCCGAATCTCGTGGGCGACGCCCAGAGACATGTCGTTTAGGACCTTTATTCTTTCTGTGAGTATCAACTGATCTTCCAAGTGTTTTCTGGCAGTGATGTCAAAGATGAAGCCGTCGGTACATTGAATCGAGTTGTTGTGGCTGATTGGGATGGTGTGGTTAATGATATGACGCACCGTCTGATCACGGTGGATAATTCGGTATTCCAGGGTAAGACCTTTGCTCTCTTCCAAGTAGAGTTCTCTGCTGTGGCGAACTCGTTGCCGATCTTCGGGATGGATATGGTTGTCCCAGAAAAGATTGTCTTTCTGGACTTCCTCGTCACTGTAGCCAAAGACCTTGAGGCAATAAGGGCTGATGTAGAGGGTGCGCAGTTGGTTGTCCAGGCTATAGGCCACCACGGGCGCGTTTTCGAATAACCGCTGGTATCGTTGCTGGCAGTCTTCCGACTCTAAGGTTGGCTCCGGATCGGTTCGGCCACTGAGGTTGAGACTTGGGTGCGGAGAAGGTCCCATGAGGCTTTTCCCGGAATCAGATCTGTTGACGTGTGTAGATATCCGACTATGTTGGTTGGCAATAAGGACGGAGTGTAAAATATTTTTTCGTGATTCACAAGAGAAAAATGAAAAAAAGGTTGAAATAACAGAATTTTATTATCAACAGAATAATTAACAGGTTTTTAACATTCGCAAATTGAGACCGTTCAATAATTCAGCTTTCCCATTCTCCAAAGCTCTGTCTTATCTGGATACCCGCCGGAGTCTATCCCGCACCTGATGCGGGACCAGGATGACGGGCGACCGCATACTATCGTCATTCCCGCGAAAGCGGGAATCCAGTGAGTAGGAAACCATTTGCCTCGAAATTGTTGGGGATAATGGTCTATGGAATAGCACTGCAAGTATCTGATGTATTTTAATAAAAAAAAATTGAACAGTCGGGAGTTGTCTTTTTTCAGTAATATGTCGACTGTTGTCAGTTGGAGATCAGATTTCATATTCTGAGAGACAAATTGGACCATTTTTCCTGAGATTTGATATTATACTCTCAGTGTCACCTATGATCTCGGTGATCTCTGCGGTTAAAACACCACGCCATTATTCCGGAGGAGGTATAGCATGGCAACCCTCACGAATCTTTTCTCAGAACTAACACTTGGAAAACACACATTGAAAAACCGTCTAACCATGGCGCCGCTCTATCTGGGCTATGCCGGCGAAGGTGGAACGGTGAGCAAACTGTTGTTGGATTACTACCGTGCCATGGCCCAGAGCGGTGTAGCCATGGTGGTGGTTGAGAATGCCACTGTTGACCACCCCAACGGCAGCGGTTCCAATCGAACAATAAGAGCGGATACTGACGATAATCTAGAGGGATTGGCACAGCTTGCTGCAACCATAAAGCAAGAAGGGACTTTGGCTTGCCTGCAAATCAACCATGCGGGACGTTTTGCCGGGACACCGGAGCCGGTGGCACCCTCCTCTGTGGAGACATTTGGTGGTATCCCCAAAGCGCTGAGTAAGAAGGAGATGGAGGGACTGGTAGATAAGTTCGCCCATGCTGCTCTCCGAGTGAAGAAAGCTGGATTCGACATGGTGGAATTGCATGGTGGCACCGGTTATCTACTGGCCCAGTTTGTTTCGCCGAGGACCAACAAAAGGGAAGATGAATACGGCGGTTCCCTGGAACATCGCCAAAGGTTCCCATTGGAGGTAGTGGCCACCGTAAAGGAAGTAGTTGGAGATTATCCGGTGGGCTATCGATTCTTGGCGGACGAATGGTTGCCTGATGGTCTCAAGCTGGAGGAGTCGACCAGGTTTGCCAAAGCGCTGGCGGCTGCCAATATAGCGTATATCTCGGTTATGGGTGGAACCTATGAATCTTTTTTCTTACCGGAAATTGTGGAAAAGTCGAAAAATAAGGGTTACATGGTTGACCTGGCTGCGACCATCAAAAAGGAGGTAAAGGTTCCAGTCATAACCGCTGGCAGGATTGACACCGGCGAAGTGGCGGAGCACGTTATCAGCAGTGGGCAGGCGGATTTGATTGGGCTGGCTCGGGTTTTGTGGACAGATCCACAATGGCCTGAAAAGGTAAAACAGGGCAGAGAAAACGAGATCCTGCATTGCGATCCTGAATGTGACACCTGTACTCAATTGGTAATGAAGGGAAAACCTGCCTTCTGCGTACGCTGGCCGCACGAAAAAATGAGCGCCTGGAAAGAGAAGTTTGTCTAGGTAGGGCACAGGCAAGCAAGCGCACTATTAGCAAAGTTGGTTTTTTTCATGCGAAAGGATGTTTTTGTCAGTGGTCAGTTGTCCGTGGTCCGTTGCATAAGTGGCACGGGGCATAGGGATTCAGCAGGCAGGTGGCAGCGGGCAGCTGGCAGGAAGGAGCTAGAGTGGTGGAGCTACTATATTGAGGATTTCGGAATGCGAGTTGCGGAAATGTATATGTATTTAGCTCCGCATGATAACTACATATCCCCTCTCCCCTCAAGAGACTCTCTCGCAGTTTGTCATCCCGGCCAAGTCCGCCGCCGGCGGACGCGAGCCGGGATCCAGAAAGAATCTGATTATATTGAACTTTCACTGGATTCCGGATCTCGCTCGCTTTAGGCGGACTCGTCCGGAATGACGGGTTCGGCGAATTGTGACCTAGTTTCCAAGGAAAAAGAGATTCTTGCGGAGTTAAGTGCATAGGCGTTTTGCGGAATTCCAATTTAGTTTTCGATTTGCATTTTGTCATTTTCAATCTGCAATCTGCCAGCTGTCTCCTGAATTGATGTAGGGTGGTTACCGTCCACCAAGAGAGGTCTAGGTCGAGTGACATTCTCGCGAGAAGTGATTCGAGAACTACTAGCCGGGTCAACCGAGCAGAGACTGGCTTTGAAGGAGACCTATGCTCAATTGCCGTCCACCCGCTGTCGGCGGCGGACACACTGCTGCTCCCTGTTGCCTGAAATGAGCCTGGTGGAGGCTCTGACAGCAGTTCAACTGCTGGTAGATATGGTGCCCGGGCAAAGGCACCAGCTGAGTAGCCGGATGATTCACTACTTTTTTCTGAATCCGGTGGAAATTCTCATGTGTCCATTTTTAGAGAACCAGGAATGTCTAATCTACCAGGACAGGTTTCTCGGCTGTAGGGCCTACGGACTTTGGTCCAAAGGTTATTACCAGCAACAGGCTGAGCACAGCCGGCAGGCAAAGGGTCTGAGCCAGGAACAGTGGCAGAGGTTGGGGGTTTCTCTGCCGCAGGCGGTGGTGGATTTCCATCTGCCCTATTGTCCATATGTGGAAGTGGAGGGAGAGGTGCCAGTGGATGATGAGCACCTCTTACATGCCTCGGATACGATAGAGGCCATTTCTGGACAGTTGGCGCCATGGCACGATTCCTTCCGCCAAAGATATTTATCTGATTTGAGCTTTTTGTTGGTTTCCAATGTACTGGGTTCGCAGGAGGCAATTCAGCTCAAGTTTGAGATCGTTCGTGATTTTCTCAGGACAGGCAGCAACGAAAGAGTTGACGAAATGGTTGGCAAGCCAGATGATTTCTTGGGAGATATAATAGCCTGATAATATGGATAAATTACATTTTTTACCCATTTTTTGCCATACCAAAAATGGGTAAAAAAGAGGTTCCGACTAATGTCTACTGAGCTTTTGGCTGGCAGGATCTGCCTGATCACCGGCTCGAGCCGTGGGATCGGTCTGGGGGTTGCCCGGGTCTTTGCCGAAAACGGGGCCAGCGTCATTCTACATGGAAGAGATGAAAACGTATTGCGCCAGTCTTCGGCCACCTTGGTTGACCCGGTTAAGCATACCTATGTTGCAGCTGATCTGAATACGGCTCAAGGTCCACTGATAATTGCCGAAGGATTTCTCCGGCTGCAGAAAAAACTGGACGTACTTATCCACAGTGCAGGGGTTCTAGGCCCCAAGGTCCCACTAGCCAACTACCCTGAGGCAGCCTGGAATGACGTCCTCCGCGTCAACCTCACAGCTCCCTTTCTACTTACGCAGGCCCTGATGCCCGCTCTCAGAAAGGGTGCAAATCCATCGGTGGTATTCATCTCCAGCAGTGTTGGTCGCAGGGGACGAGCTGAGTGGGGAGGTTACGCGGTGAGCAAGTTCGGTGTGGAGGGACTCACCCAGGCGTGGGCCGATGAGTTGGAGGCAGAGGGCATAAGGGTAAACGCAGTAAACCCAGGAGGAACACGCACTCAGATGAGAGCAGCAGGCTATCCCCAGGAAGACCCACTGACACTACCGACCCCGGAGGAGATAACACCTGTTTTTGTCTGGCTTGCCAGGGCTGATACCCAGATTACTGGCGAGAGCGTGGACGCCCGGGATTGGATAGGGAGGGATCCGGCCATTTAGAGAGGAGTGTTTTAGGCACAATGTAGCTGTTCTAATAGGAGCTCCTCGGGCGGGGATAAACCCCGCCCCTACATAATGGTGAATTATCTAAGCTATCGTAGGGCTGGCGGTTATCCCCATAGGCGTTAACTAGTGCCCATCCGGAAACCGCGTTTATGGGTGTCATTCTGAGGAGCAAGGCGACGAAGAATCTCATAGTTACTGGATCCGCAGAGATTCTTCGCTTCGCTCAGAATGACATGGAGGAGTTTCCGGATGGAAACTAACTAAAGAGGTTAATTCAATTTAAACGTGTATCGAATACCTGCCCTATTGAAAAAGAGTTCGTGTAAGAGAAAAACTTATGGCGAAGGTTCCTGAGGTTGACTTGGGTGAATGTGTCGAATGTGATGGCTGCGTAGAAGTCTGTCCTGAGGTATTTCGCCGCAATGAAAGCATGGGTTACATTGAGGTGATTGAATGTGAGAAGTACCCTGAGTTGGAGGTTCAGGACGCCATCAATTTCTGCCCCACCGGCTGTATTTGTTGGGTGGAAGAATGATAGTCAGGCAGGTTATTCAAGCTATAAAATCATCCTGGCCAGGTCTTCAGGTCTGAAATCAAGTTGCGAAAATAGCTTTCGTTCCACACCTTTACAAATAGTAAAATTCATCCGCACTCGTTGTGCGAGTCTAGAATCATTTCTACCATAACGATCTATGATGTCGTGCATCCGCTCTGCCAGGGTGACCACAGAGGTGTGCAGTACCCTCTTATCAGCATAGTAGACAACTTCCTTCTCAGAATATACTCCATCAAGGGAATCATCTTTTAGCCAGACGTGCTCGCCCACAATGTCCGCGATTTCGTCAAACTGGTGTTGCAGACATATCTCTCTGCCAACAGTGGCGTGGTCACCACCGCTCTGGATACACTGAGTTTTGGCGATGTCGTGTAGCAAAGCACCTGCCACCGCTTTCTGCACGGAGATCTTGACACCGGAATTAACAAGACCCGTAGAGATGACTCTCACGATGTCTGCAACCACAATGCTGTGCTCTCTGATGTTGTCCAACATCAGGTACTGGTCCATCAAGGCATAGCATTCTTTCTCTGTTGGTATCACGGTTTGACGTTCCTTCCTGGCATCATTTTACACATAATAATACTGATAAAGGATACCAGCAACGCCGTCCAGAACACAGCCTCTACACCCTTGCCGATGGATTCCCGGATGGCATTGAGGGCTGTGGAGGATAGTGACCCTACCATGTCCGGCTGCAGGAATTCCTGAAGACTGTGGGAGAGCTGGGCTGCCAGTTCTGGTGGAATCTCCGCCCGGAGTGGCGAATTCATAAGGCCATTGATGGCCTTGTCAAGATAATGAGAGACCATGGCCCCGGAAATCCCAATGCCTATGGTACCACCCAGGGTTCTGGCAAATTGCTGAGATGAAGTGGCAACTCCCAAGTCACTCTCAGGCAAGCTGTTCTGCACTTTTATCAAAGTTGCCACCGAAACAAAGCCCATACCAATACCAATTGGGCAAACCACTACACTAAAGTAGATTAGGCCGGTGGTAGCATTGAAGGTCAGGGTCAGAGCGATACTGATGAACATGAGGATAGCTCCGGCTACACCTGTCAGTTTCTCTCCAAGTCTGTTCACCACTAGGCCACATACCAGGGCACCGGCCGACCACCCCAAACTGAGGGGAACCATGACAAGACCCAATTCCGCGGCAGTTCTTCCCAGAGTGCCTTGAATGAAAAGGGGAAGGAATGCCAGCAGGGAAAATATGGCAAAACTGCTGAAAAAAGCAGCGCCATTGGGGAGGGTAAACCCGGGGATCTGGAAAAGGTGCAAGGGGAGGATTGGTTCTGCGGCCCGCCGTTCTGCGTACCAGAAAATAACGCCGGCCACAACCGCAAGAAAAAACAGACCAAGGAGCTCCGGAGAGTACCAAGAGCGAGCTTCTCCGAGCAGGAGAAAAGCAAATAATAACGAAAGAATACAGATGGTCAGAGTGAGGGCGCCAAGATAATCAACAGTTGCGTCTGTTTTTTTGGGGCGTGATTCCTGGAAATACCTCACAATAAAGAAAACTGCCAGGCTGCCAACGGGTACATTAATGTAAAAGACCCACGGCCAGGTCAAATAGGTGACAATAAGGCCTCCCAGCAACGGGCCCATAACACTTGAAACTCCCCAGACAAAGCTGATAAGACCCATCATTCTACCGCGCTCTTCCGGAGCAGATACCTCCGAAACCACGATGTAGGCGAGAGCAAAATTGCCGCCTGCGCCGATTCCCTGAAGGGCGCGCAAGAACACGAGCTGTGGCATGCTATTGACCATGCCGGCGAAAACAGAGCCAACCAGAAAAGTTCCCACCGCGAGAACAAAAAGCTTCTTGCTGCTGTAGAGGTCGGCAAGCTTGCCGAAGAGGGGCAAGGCAATGGTTCTGGTGAGCATGTAGGCTGAAAATGCCCAACTATAGAGTTCAAGCCCTCCCAGGTCGGCAACTATGGTGGGCATTGCCGCCCCAATGATGAGAGCATCCAGGGCGCCTAAGAAGACTGCCAGAAGGGCAGCGATCAGCACGAGAATTCGAGATTTTTTGGTCAATTCTACTGGCTCAGATAGGGAATTTCTCACAAGACGTAGCTCAGTTCCTGTACCATTGCCGTTCATAGAGAGAGGGGCGCGTACGGGTTTCTCTGAAAAGTCTTTCCAAAAAAGGCCGAAAGACCTAATATATCAGGTAAGTGCTCAGAGGTCAGCTTTCAGTTTCTCGCTTTGCGCCTGGCGCGCAGCCGATAGCATAGGGAAAGGCTGAGTGCTGACGGCTGAAAGCTGATAACTTAAGAAAGATGAGAGTAAGACATGCATGAATCCGAGGGAATGCACTACGAAGGAACTATCATTCGGCCCCCAAGCGAAGCAATGAGTATACTCCTGCAGGTGACACTTGGGTGTTCGCACAACAAGTGCACTTTTTGTGGAACGTACAAAGACAAGCGCTTTACCATCAAGGATGACGATACCATTCTGGCCGATATCCTGTTTGCCTCTAAATACATGCACAACCAGCATCGCCTCTTCCTCATGGATGGCGATGCCCTGATAATCCCCCAACGGAAACTGGCGTGGATATTGGACACGATCCAGGAACACCTTCCCTGGGTGAGAAGGGTGGGGGCGTACGGTAATGCCAAGAGCATCAAGATGAAGAGCGACGACCAGTTGGCTCAGCTGCAGGAAAAAGGACTTGGTATTCTTTACTTGGGGGTAGAAAGCGGTGACGATGAAACCCTCAAGAAAGTTTGCAAGGGCACGAGTGCAGCAAACCTCGTAGAGCAAGGGAGGCGGGTCAAGAAAGTCGGGATCAAGCTTTCGGCAACGGTACTGCTGGGAATCGCCGGACGCTCAGATTAGCTCAGGCACGCCAAGGCGACGGGAGAACTTCTCAGCGCTATGGATCCAAATTACGTTG
>Ga0255042_10000091_pt1 | contig 8819 bp, 14 predicted proteins | sample BC1_12_5_MG_FD_183008 | JGI IMG/M metagenome (GOLD analysis project Ga0255042, IMG submission 183008) | Seawater microbial communities from Strait of Georgia, British Columbia, Canada - BC1_12_5 | ecosystem: Environmental > Aquatic > Marine > Strait | place: Canada: British Columbia | collected...
GCCATCTACATAAGATACTGGCAGCCTGAAAGTTCCTCGGTTCCCGGAGGGGGTAAGACCATGGAACACAGATATAGTTTCATAGACAGTTCATTTCATGCCAATTGGGAGATACTTTACGATTAGCTGGCAGCAGAGCTCAGCTCTCATCGAGCCTCGAATATCTCAAATCTACAATCTCAGCTATACAATCTCAAATCTACAATCTGCAATCACCCCTGTGAGGTGTAATTATGCGATACAAATATGGCATGATTCACGGCCGATTTCAGCCTTTTCATCTTGAGCATCTACGGTACTTTCGTTTGGTCTGGGAAAGATCTGAGCATGTGATTGTGGGTATCACCAATCCTGATCCAAGTACTATTCTGGCGGATGAATTGAATGAGCATCGTCACCTTCCAGAAGAAAATCCACTTACCTTTACGGAAAGGCTAATGATGATTCAAGAGACCCTTCGCGACGAGGGATATCCACTGGAGCGGATCTTTATAGTCCCCTTGCCGATCCACCATCCTGACCGCTGGCAATACTATGTTCCCGCTGGTACGGTAATGTTTGTTGTGGTCTATTCTCCCTGGGAAAGGCAAAAGGCGGAACGATTTCGTGGGGCTGGGCTCGAGGTCGTTGTGGTGGACGACTTGAAAAAAGGAATCAGCGGCCAGGAGGTGCGTTCTATGCTTGTATCGAATGGCAACTGGGAGAGGTTGGTTCCACCCACTGTGGCTCGGTTTTTACAGCGAAAGCCGGAGGGCGAGGGATGAGCTGGAAAACGAAACCCACTGATCGGTTTGTATTGAGATTCATCAAGGTCTATGTCTCGGCTCCGGTATCAGCGCTGTTGGTGCACACCATGCCGGAAATAAGGCCCGCCGTTCTCACCTTGGTGGCAGCCTGTTTGGGAATCAGCGGTGGCATTGCCTTTGGACTGGGTTTGGCCTGGCTAGGGGGGCTGCTGGCTGCAGTTGCTCAGATTCTGGATGGTGTAGATGGTCAGGTTGCCAGACTGACTGATAAAGTGAGTTCTGAGGGGGCTTTTCTGGACTCGGTATTGGACCGTTACATGGACTTTTCTCTCCTGTTCGGTATTCTCCTTCACTGTCTTCGCTATTCAGGTGGTCTGGGGTTGGGAGGGGTAATTTTCAGCCCCGTTTGGCTGATTGTGCTTACAGGTTTGGCAGCTGCGGGTTGCAGCCAAGTCAGCTATGCCACCGCCCGCGCTGAAAGTCTTAAACTGGACTATCGCCGGCCGGAGTATGCCGGGAAAGGAAGCCGCACCACGGTCATTATCATTTGTGGACTTCTCACACCCTTCTGGATTCACTTCCCCCTGTTGGCCCTCATTTATCTGGCCGTTCATCCAAACGTCGCCGTTTTGGTTTCGCTATTCCGACTGAAGCGACCAGTAAGCGGTAAATCCTTGAAACCGTTGAAACCGTAAAAGGCGTAGAAGTCGTCTATCATAGAGGTCAGAAGTCGGAGATCAGAGATCAGGTTTATCCCTGACCTCTGACGTCTGATCTCTGACCTCTGATTTCTGCAATCTGCCCGCTGTTTTTCCCCATGCTCTATGCCCAATGATCCTCGTCTCCGTATCGTCTTTTCTTGATTACCACCCTGACAAACCCGGCGACAGTTAACAACGCTGCAAGAAAAAATAGGATCCCATAGAGGTTGTTAGCCAGGTACGAGAACCAGGTAATTCTTTTTTTGAGATGGGTTTGCCACCTTCTCTGAAGCTCATCCGGAGGAATTGAGAAACTCTTCAGAATCGCCACATCCACTTCATCGCCATCCTCCATATATTTTAGTAGGTCAAGGAGTCCCTTCCTGCCAAACGCTTGGTTGATAAACTCCACCAAGCTTTTGCTCTCCTCATAAGCCAGCAGCAGAGACTTCTCGTCTCGAGGAAAACGCCCATCTAATCTCCTGATACTTATCAGCTTGTTTGCTAAAACAGCCTGATCGAGAATCGATCTTTTTCTGCTCATTATTATCTCTGCTATACCGTCACTGACCCACTGGGAGACCCCTTCATCAAGCCACCTTGGCAGTATAACTTTGCTTATTTTGTCATGAAGGAGCAAGTGACATAATTCGTGCTTTATGATCGATCCAAGGCTGAAGGGCTTCGTATTCATCTTCGAATGGTCAATCACTATCAGATTTTTTCGGGAGACAGCGTAGGCAACAATGAGACTGTTCCCGGTCATTTCCTGAAATTTCTCTGAATCATTGACAAGTACTATTGTTGGTTTGAAATCTATTGTCCACTCAAGAGTGTTTTCCAATTCAGTTTTTAATGTGGGATACATATCGACGATTTCTTTTGCAGCAATTCTTAGTGGTTTTTCAAACAGAACACTCAGTTGATCCGTTTGAATTATTTCTGTGTTCTCGGCGTGAAGCGTCTGAAAGGGAGTGATGAAAAGAAAAAATGCTAGGAGCAACACCTTTTTGGTCATGCTCTTTTCCTCAGTGGAAGCTTGCAAACATACCTCAACGCAGTTCTGAGCCAATCCTGGGGTTACCCTAACGTTGCATACCCACACCGGCTAAAATCGCTAGGCTCGCGCCATAGCACCTCATCTGCGGCTGTGCTCGCCTCGGCCAGGATCTCACGTACGGTGAAGTACGCTTCGTCCTGACCGAGCCTGTGCGCAACCACATCTGGTGCACTCTAGCGCGTTTTTCCTCGGCGTGGGTATGCAACGTTAGGGTTTCCCTTCCGGATACCTGCTCGACTGTCCCCATCAAAGCGGGGAGCGAAGGGCAGGAGTCCCAAAAATACCACCAAATAGCAACCTTTCAAAGATATTTGGTCAAAATACCAGACTCTGCGGCTTAGCACAAAGATATCTGTCAGCTTAAAATTTACGTATGGCTTGAATTTTGCAGTAAAAATTCAGCCGGAAGCGGCGCCGATTTCGGCTGCCGGTCCAAAGGAGCAAAGGAGATTTTGGGAAGGAGGTCCCCATCATGTTCCGTCTCATCAGGGTGTGCCCAAAGTGCAGAGCCAGGATTATGCTCAGAGCGAGGGTAGGACAGCGCGTGATGTGCCCTGAGTGTAAGAGTATGTTCGTGGCCGAAGCAGCCTAGTGAAGGTCAGAGGGAAACAGAAGATAAGCTGAGAGGTTGCCTCGATTCAATTAACCAGGGAAGAACGAAGGATAGGACCAGCTATGACACTTACCAAAGCCGACATTGCAAATGTCATTAGCAGCCAGGTAGGGTACACTAGGAAGCATTCGCTCAGGGTAGTCGACTCCCTGTTCGAATTGATCAAAGATTCACTGGAAAGTGGCGAGGATGTCCTCATAAGTGGCTTCGGAAAATTCTCGGTGAAAGAAAAAAGGGAGAGAAGGGGAAGAAATCCCCAGACTGGAGAGCCGATCACTCTGTCATCCAGAAAGATCGTGACCTTCAAGTACTCTGGGAAGCTACGGCATTTCGTGAATGGGGACAGTTAGCCGCGCGCTCCATGGGACTGCCCCATTATAACCCTGCAACGCATGCGTGCTTATCCTCTCCATTGAAGCAAACCGATCTATTTGAAGAGGTCATCCTGCATTTCTATCCTGCGTTGTTCCAGAGCATGTTTCAGGAACAGCCTTTCTGCATTCCTGTAGTCTTCTCCAGAGTAATGGTTCTGGTTCTCCGGGATTCTGAACAGGGTTCTATACTTCTTCAGTAACAAATGAATCCCGGATTTCTTTTTCTTTTTCTTCATAGTCAATCTCGCTTGCAGTTTCTAGATTGTGCCCGGCCCACCTGAGCATCACAGCCAGATTGAATGCCCGGCTGGAGATTTTCTGCGATCCTGCCCACTTCTCCGCTCTATTCCACTTCGTCTTTCTGGACCACCGTAGTGAGGGTCGTCGAACTTTCGGCGGTCCTGACAAGAGCGTCGCTTTTCGCCCCTGCGGCGTTCTTCCCGGGATGTGGTCATGAAAAATCTCCGGTGTTCCTCTTGCACCCAACCAGGTTCAATGACTCTCATTTATCCCCACAAATTTCCCATTTTAGTTCTCTTCTTAGCCCGGATCATTCATGAACCACAATGGCTTCATGAACAATCCGCCCTACGGGCTTCGACTCCGACCATTTGAGGTCTCCGCTCAGGGCTAACCTTGAGTCCCTCGACAGGCTCGGGATCCTGAGCTAGTCGAAGGACAAGGTGTGGAACACCGAGTCGAAACCTGCATGAAAGCAAACAGCTTTCTTGCAGGTGCTGATTCACGAATCCCCAGGATTCGTGAATTGCAGGTTAGGCGGGCGCGTCGAGAATTTCGCATGCACTTATTGATCGTTCGTAGTGCTTATTAGCACTGTTGTTAACACAAACCATACCAACTCAAATTAGTTTAAATTTTATCTGTATTTACGCTTATTTATGCGGTTATACGCGGAATAATTCTGACACATTCTTGGGTAATGCAGTTCATAAAGTGGAAAAAAAATACCACCTTTTTCTAGATTATTGGCGTGGAGGAAACAAGGGGAAATTACAATTTTTTGTTTTAATTTCAGCCGCCTGGCATGTATTTTGCTTTCAAGGTAACTCTAAAGGGTTGAAAATACAGGATATAACAAATTCTTATTACCCAAGCCCCTGTTACAACCTCACTCTGCTCCACTCAGAGTTGAGTGCTAAAGAAAGAGGGGAGAGAAGATGATTGGCGAAGATAGGCGAATATATCCCAGAGCTGAGGTTAGATGGCCGGTCTCCGCAATGACTGCTGAGGGGTCACTTCGGGGGGAAACCATGAATCTCAGCATGATGGGGGCGTTTATCTGTTGCTCTAGACCCTTGGGCCTGGACGAGACCGTGGCATTGACCATCAACATCCCCGACTCGGACCATTCGTTGACAGTTAGGGCGCAAGTGGTGTGGTCAAATGCCTGCGTCAGTGGTGACGACAAAGGCCCGAATGGGATGGGGGTCAGGTTCATATGGCACTGGCCCGCAACATTAGTAGGGTGGGAGCAGTGAAAAAGAGCATGGACGCACCTGAGGTAAGAGACAGCTTTTGAGGAAGGACAGCTGGCATGACCTTGACCAAAGCAGTCATTGCTGAAGTGATCCACAATCGGGGGGGCCGTACCAAGAAACAATCCGCTGAGCTGGTTGACTGCCTTTTCGAAATCATCAAAGGAACCCTGGGAGACGGGAAGGATGTCCTCATCAGCGGGTTTGGAAAATTCTCCGTTCGTGAGAGAAAAGAGAGAAAGGGCAGGAATCCTCTCACCGGAAAGCCATTGGTGCTGCCGGCGAAGAAGGTGGTAACGTTTAAGTGTTCGGGGAAACTGAGGAATAAAATTAACGGCAATAGATAGATAGCATCCAGGGCTACATCACAGACCCAAGCCAAAGAGAGTTACTTCGAAATGGTTTTAGGAATCAAAAGTCGCGGCCAACCCAGAGCCAAGGTCAAATGGCCCGTACATATACAAACTACCCGTGGTGCCATCTCCGGGGTAACCACGAACATTAGCACCAGTGGCGCCCATATTTCTTGCCAGGAACCGTCAGAGGTGGAAGGTAAATTGCGGGTGAGAATTGATGTCCCCCACCGCAGATCGCTTAATATTGTTGCCAGGGTCGTCTGGCATACAGTCACCACCCCCAATGAATCTACTTCAGGTTTCGGTATTGGAGTAAAGTTTGCACATATCTCCGCGGATGATCGCCAGCTTCTTCAGAGCCTGCTCGCCAAACATCTTGAAAGAAATTAGGTCCTCCTTTCTATACCCTAACGTTGCAGACCTACACCGGCTAAAATCGCTAAGCTCGCGCCGCGTAGGAGTGGGTCTGCAAGGCTAGGGTATACTTCCTTGGCACCATGTTTGCAGCAAATGTCAGCAAGGTGAGCGTATGGCTCACCAATACCATTTCCCTCTTTTAGTCCCCCATCGGCTCGGAAGAGTCGGTGGGGGTTTTTTTTGATCACCTTTCCCCTTGCACGCGCTTTTTGCTTGCTGTAACCTACCGTCACTTCCCGCTGACTGCCTGGGCTGAAGCGAGGAAAAGAAGTGAAGAAGGAGGTTGCAAGGGAGTTTGCTGAGAGGAATGTAAGAACAAGAAGGAGTAAAATGAGATGAAAAAGGTTTTGGTAGTACTGTTATTCGTGATGATCCTTCCTTGTAATACCCTTTCTGCGATCCAGAAAAAAGAACAGAGATTAAAAGCAACTACTGCTGCCTTGGTGGTTCAAGCACTACAGTTGGGTGAGAGTGCACAACAGTTATTTAGCATTAAGGACGAGTTGCTTAAAATAGTACAAGAGAGGGAGGGCAAGATCACTTTACAGGAGGATTTTATAGTTGATGCGGTGACTGAGTTAAAATACGTCGCAACTGTTGCTTACTTTGAAGGTAATTTACTAGGAGCAGTGCTGGCTTTAAAAGAAAAGTTTAAATTGCAGTTTATAAATGACAGGATAATTGAATTACAAAATTCTTTGGAAAGTGCGACGGCCAGTTTGAGACCCATTCAAGTTGCATATTCTGGAATAGAGAATACCGCAGCCTTACAACAACTAGATAGGTCTATGAAGATAGTGCAGTCATTAATAGAGACGTACAGAAATAGTATTGAAATACTGTTGAGAATGAGAGAGAAGCAAGCAAAAGAAATTGAGAAAGTGCAGCCATAGCATCGAAAAGAAGAGGTTTAAGGCACAAGGCGTAAGGCGCAAAGCATAAGGAGAGAATAAGTTTTCTTTTATCGTTTTTTCCTTGTGCCCTGTGCCCTGTGCCTTGAGCCGTTCCCTTTGGGCCCGGATCCTTTACTCGGGAGACCTTGACTATTGGAAGTCTGATTATACAATTAAAGATCTAATGGCAGTCAGTCAGGGGATATAGCCCTGTTGAGAGTAAGTGACAGTTGATCAGTGAGAAGAGGCGCAGTGATGGCGAAGCTGAATAAAATGGCATTGGGATTGATAACCGAGCTTGGGTCTATTCGAGATGAGCTAGGTACGGCGATGAACAAGATAGAAGGTGAAGGGAAAGCTGACGTTGTCCACGCATACGGCCGCCTTGCGGACTTGACTGCAAACGTTACTCTTCTGGTCGGTCAATTCAACGTGAGGAATCTAGTCAAGTTTCTCAAAAGGAAGCTTCAATGACAGATTCTACCTATAGAAGGGATTATTTGACCGGGGATAAGAAGTGCATATTTTGTGGTGCAGGCGCGGACAATGTGCGCCTTTTGAATACGAAGGGAGAGATCAAGGGGGGAGTAGAGGGTTTTTATTATCGATGTGGTGAATGCAAACAGTACTTTGTAGAGTACTGGATCAACGGAGAATTGAAAACGGTCCTTGCCTCCTGACGGGGACCTCAGTGTGGTTCAGGTGAACCTGTGGATTAACCCGGATATTTCATGAATCACTTGCTGCGACCACGGATATGGCCGTCCTTCCTGGCGTCCTCGGGTGTTCCTTCGACAGGCTCAGGACAGGCTCACCCTGCGACGTACCGTTCAGGTACGCCTCGGACCAATCCCGCGGTACCGCGGGACGGTTTCCCGGTGGCACGCCCATCTTCGTGGTCTCGCGACAGCAATTCATGAAATATCCGGGTTAGAAGAGTGAGGCAGGGAAATAATTCAACATCGAAAACCTAATCCTTAAGGCCAGGTCAGAGTTCAATGGCGTTGCCGGTAAAGATTGCGAACTGTTTTGGAGTATTGGAGAAATAGAAATTCCAAATCACAAATAACAAATATCAAACAAATAACAATGACCAAAATTCCAAATTCCAGACCTGTTTTGGTCATTTAGTATTGGAATTTGAGATTTGTTTGTAATTTGGTGCTTGAGATTTGATATTTTGCAGTGCTCCATCACTCCAGCAGACTGCCGCATGAAGGAAAGACGTCAAAGGCCTCCTCCGGAGGTGGCTCAAAACCGGGTCCTTTGGTCCCGAGTTCTTCACTTGGCACTATATTTGCGAGGTATATAACACCCAAATAACAGGAGGAGTTGCGAGGAAGAGATCTCTACCAGAAGCTACGTCCTCATCCAGGGTGCTACCAAGATGTTGCGTTTTCCCAATCTACTGATACTGCCGGACAAGGTCTACAGCCTGAGCATTGAAGAATTAAACAGCAAACGGGCCTCTGACCGCTTCCTCATCGACCATACGGTGAGGGGTGTCAATTTCTCAGATTCTTTTGATGCGTGGACAACCTCCCTTGCCGTGAGTAAGGAATTCCTCGAAGATTATGGTTTGTATAAACTTAAGATTCCCCTCGAATGGCTTCTCATTCGGTTCTTGCGCCATCATGTTGAAGCCGACTCCCTCAACCTTCTCTCCACTGACGATGGCCAGGTGCTCACATCATCAAATTTTAGAGAGTACTTGGGGCGTGAGTTTTCCGGTACTGAGGCTGAGGAGATACTCCGGACTCTGATACAATCTTGGGCCGGGGTTCATGCAGGAGGGGCACTGGAATTTAGAGACCTCTTTGTATCAACCGATTTTACCCTGGAGATATTAGCATCTAGTCTAGAGGCATTAATATCGAAAGGTCACATTAAAGAATTGGGTCAAAATGTTTACATGGTCAAGTGAAAGGGATCACTAATCTCCAGACTTTTTCTTGAGAGCACGGGCAAACGGGGCATTGAAAGGGGTGGGCCCCTTGGTCTCTGGTCTCCTCTTCTCCTTGCCGTTGCTTCCTCGCTTAGACCTCTGCTCTTTCCTCTTGGGAGACCGCCCAGGATTCTCTTTAATGGAAAGAGAGATTCTGTTCCTTTCCAGATCGACATCCAGGATTGTGACCGTTACTCGTTGCTGAACCTTGACCACCT
>Ga0255042_10000095_pt1 | contig 8689 bp, 7 predicted proteins | sample BC1_12_5_MG_FD_183008 | JGI IMG/M metagenome (GOLD analysis project Ga0255042, IMG submission 183008) | Seawater microbial communities from Strait of Georgia, British Columbia, Canada - BC1_12_5 | ecosystem: Environmental > Aquatic > Marine > Strait | place: Canada: British Columbia | collected...
GAGAGCAGCACGTAGAGTTCGGTGCTGGAGGCACTGTCTCCATCAATCATACCATAGCTCTGTTCGAAACAGAGACTGGCAGTCAGGCTCAAAGGCTTATTGTGAGCAAACTTCTCCCTGATGTAGGCGTTAAGGATCATAACACCCTTTGTGTGTATGTTCCCGCTTAGTTTCGCCTCTCTGTCAATGTCTACCACCCCACTTTTACCCATGGAGACCGTGGCAGTGATGCGACTTGGTTTACCAAATTCGTGATCACCCGTCATCAGAATGGAGAGGCCATTGACCTGGCCCACTTTATGGCCGTCGGTTTCAATCCAAAAAATATCTTTCTTGACCAGTTCCTGAACCTTTTCTTCATAGAGACTGGCTCGAAACCTCTTCTTATCTATTGCCTTTTGCACATGCTTGCTCTTGATGTGTTTAGATTTAGCCACCCCAGCGTAATAATCAGCCTCTTTGAGCAGATCACTGATGTCGGCGAGTTTCAGGGTAAGCTTCTCCCGATCACCGGTGACCTCCATGCTATACTCGAGAACCCGAGCGACGCCATCATTAGTCACATGACGTAGTCCTCGCTCAGCACAGAACTTGGACATCACGCAGGCACCCTGTTTGAGATTGTCCTCAGTGTTATCTACCTCGGTGTCCAGGTGAGCCTTGACCTTGAACAGCTTGGGGAAACGATCGTCGTAAATGTAGAGCAACTGATAGAGATAGGGATCACCGGTGAGAACCAGTTTAACGTTGAGGGGTATCGGCGTTGGTTTCAAGGTGCGGGTGCTGAACATGCCATAGAGTTCGCCGAGATCTTCTATCTTGATCTCCCGATCTTTAATGGCCCGCTTCAGGGCCTCCCATGATATCCAGTATTTCAAAAGATCCAGGGCCTTCAATACCAGGTAACCCCCATTGGCCTTATGAAGGGCTCCAGGCTTGATCATGGTGAAATCGGTAAAGAGGGCGCCAAAATAGGCCTGACGCTCAATGCTGCCAAATAGATTCGGATAACTGGGATTTGATTCGATGATAACTGGTGCCCCTTCAGTCTCCGAATGATCTATGAGTACATTGATGTCGTATTTACGAAACGTCATTTCCTTTGGCTGCATAGGCATAGGAGCAGCCTGCTGTTGGGGCTCGGGCTTGGTTTTGAAGTCATCGATGTTGTCCAGTATGTCTTCTTGTACTTCTTTGAAATACTCCAGTGCTTCTTCCTCATCCTTGAATTGCTCTTCCAGGGTTTCCATAAGGTGGCCGACCACGTACATTGCTATCTCGGCATCCAGCTTACTGTGCTTCTCCCGGAAAGCTACTTCAGCCTTGCGGATTTCCTTGATGGCATCATTCATCTCTTTCTGCAACTGGTCGCTTTTCTCCCTGAGGGCCTTCTTTTTGTCTTCAGGAAGCTGACTGAGCTCCTCCTGTGACATGGGCTGGCCCTCTTCGGTGCCGGGAACAATCACCATTCCTACTTGGGAGAATTGGAGAATGAACCCCTCATCTTTCGCTCTTTGGGAGAGCGCGTCGATGATCTCACGCCTCTTGCTTTCAAATGCTTGATGGACTTCGGCCTCTTTGGCACTGTAGTCCTCGCTGTCAAAAACCTCGGGTATTTTTTCCTGGAGCGTTTGCACGAACTGCTCCATGCTTTTTTTCAAATCTTTCCCGCGCCCGGCCGACAGACTGATACATTTTGGGCTATCAGGCTCTTTGAAATTGAAGACATAACACGAATCAGGAGGGGTCGGTTCCTCTTTGGCTGTCTTTTCAAGAAAGGTCCTGGCAATATACGTCAGTCCCGTCTTGGGCTGTCCCGCCACGAAAATATTGTAATCGATATCTTGCATGCCCATGCCGAATTTGAGCGCTTCAATGGCCCGCTCCTGAGCCACCACTCCTTCCTCGGGGGCGCAGAGTTTTTCGGTGGTATCAAAACCGAGAGACTCAGGATCAATGCGAGTGTAGAGCTGATCAACCGGCACTTCTTTGAACTTCTTGGCCATTACGTCCCTCCTTGAGATATCAGTAAGTGCGAACGCGATCCAACTATCATAGCGCAGTCAGTATACATTGTATTCCTACACATAAAAACACCACAGTTCCGCTATCCATTATGTCCGGTCCTAATTTTAATAATGAAGATAGGGAAGAGGAACCCCAAACCCCGATGGTCGTCGATCAGGAGCCAATTAGATTTAACCCATAACCTCAAGTACCACCCGCTTCTTTTGACTGGCACCGGCAGCATTGACTATGGTACGGATGGCGTTAATGGTGCGTCCCTCTTTGCCGATAACTTTACCAATGTCTTCCTTGGCAACCGACAGCTCAATAATGGTGGTGTTGCGGCCAGTTCTCTCGGCTATCACGATTTGATCAGGATCGTCAACCAGGGCTTTGACAATGTATTCCACCAGCGTCTTCATCGACCTTTCCTCTAGTGCTTCCACGGCTCGCCCTTTCGGATTCTCACCGGTTTGTTGCCTCATTCAACCACGAATCTATGGTGGATCGTGAAAACTTTGTCCGTCAGCCAATTCTTATAAGCACGTCCCTCCTAACATTTCGGATTGGGGATCTCGGATTTCGGATTGAAATTAATAAAGCTTAAATAAAGGACTTATTTCGAATTCCGCAATCTGCATTCTTAAATCTAAAATCGCCGGGTGTCCTCCTCCTGCCAAGGCCAGAGCTTCTCCAGGTTTTCCAGGCTCGCCCAGAGCGTCGCCTCTTCATGCGGCTCGAGAGTAACCAAGGGTCTCTTTTCTTGATCGTGCAAGTACTGAAATAGCTCCTTAAATGGTGCTGTGCCGCTGCCGATGGGACCGTGGCTGTCGCTATGGCCGTTGTTGTCATGAAGGTGAACCTCTTTGAGATGGGGACCCAAAGCGTCAAGCCATTCCGATAAGGCAACTTCCCCGAAAACGTTCATATGACCCATATCCAGACAGAAACCGAGATTTTCTGAGTCCATCTCTTCTATGAGGGTAAGGATCATCTCCGGCGTTTGCTCATAAACGTTTTCAAGGTGGATCACCACCCCCATCTCTTCGGCCTGCTGCATGAGAGGTTCCCAGGTGGCCAAGCTTCCGGACAACCACTCTGCACGGTGTGCGTGGTAACGACGTTCATCATAACCCGCATGAAACACTACGCTGAGCGGGCGGAAAAGGGGAACCAGTTCCATGGTCCGTTGCAGCCGCCGGGCGGTGACTGCCCGGATTTGTTCATCGATACCCCCGGGAGCAAGGTCCATAAATGGTCCGTGGAAAGTAGTGGTTCTACCGCAATCTGCAATGAGGCGGGCCACTTTTGCCATGCCCTCCTCACTGAATGTTTCCAGGGCATGAGCATCAAAGCCTATCTCCGGGTTTATGCCATAGTGAAGAAATGAATCTAGGTATTGGTCTACCAGTTGCCGGTACGGTGCGTTCACCTGCACTTGATCCAACAATTTGCCATAACGCCTCTTTGGGTCAAGGATTTGATCTCCCACTGTCTTTCAGCTTCCCATACTCATGGCGTCAGGCACATTTTCACTGCTGGCAATGTATCAATGCACCACTGGTATTTTTTGGATTATGGTGTGACTATTAAAGCAGAGCTGCCACGCAAGATTCGGCGACTCGATGGTCCCTGAAGCAGAACTTGTGATCGTGTACAAAGACTAGTTCCTGCACAGTGCATCCTTCTAAGCATTCTAGCGAAAGGTTTCCCGGAAATCCAGCAAAAACGGTTTTACATTCGGGTATAGGAGGGTTATGGTGCCAGGATGGATGTTCGGTTGTAGACCTTCCGCTTTGACATGTCAAAACAAACTGGAGATATCGAACTGTAGCTATGAAACAATACGTGATAGACCAATTGCGAGAAGGGGATTTTCTAAAGCTGGAAGATTATTTCAACGGCAATTCAGAGGCTGGCGATCTACCAGGGATTTACTGGGTCCTCGTGCCTGAATCGCTTTATGGAGAGCTGCAGTTAGAACACACGGACTGTCAGCCCTATTATTTCGCCGTCAATCTGGACCACCAGTCCGTGAGCTTCGAACTGTTAATTCGCACCCGAGCTCGTCTCCGCTGTGGGTGCATTCAGTATGCTAACAAAAACCAGCGCGACTATATTCTGGAGTACGCAGACGGGTTGTTTGAGAAATTAAAGCTAACTACGTAGTCAGCAGAAAGAGGTAATACGCAGGAGTCACGAACTGAAAACCATGTGGCGCAAGGCACAGGGCACACGGCGCAAGGTATAGAATTAATCAATTTCAATCCTTGAGCCCTACGCCTTAAGCCTTACGCCATCTGTTTCCTGGTTCTTATCCATCCGGAAACTAACAGGTGTCATTCTGAGCCCTTCGACAAGCTCAGGATAAACTCCGCGAAGAAAGCGTCGCTTTGTCATCCTGAGCGCAGCGAAGGATCTCGAGATTCTTCGTCGTCCCGCCGCTGGCGGGACTCCTCAGAATGACAAGGTGAAACACAGTATCGGGATGGACACTAGTCCGCAGCAACAACTACCGGATCGCTTTCTGTTGTAACAACATATCCGCCAGAACCAACCGCACCATGGCGGTGCAAACGGGCACGATACGGGGGATGGCCGAGACGTCGTGTCTTCCCTTGACCGAGAGGGTTATGGGCTCATCGTCCTCCGTGATGGTCTCCTGCTCCTTCTCAATGGAGGGAATGGGTTTCACCGCCACGCGAGCCACAATCTCGTCTCCGTTGGAAATTCCTCCCAGAATGCCGCCGGAGTTATTGGAAAGAAACCCTCCTTGACTCAAGGGATCGTTGTTCTCTGAGCCGAGCATTCCTGCTGCTGCAAAGCCGCTGCCGATCTCTACACCTTTCACCGCGCCAATCCCCATCAGAGCTCCAGCAAGGGCTGCATCCAGTTTGGCAAACACCGGTTCGCCAAGGCCGGCCGGACATCCTTGAGCCCGGACCTCTACTACCCCGCCAGCCGAATCTCCGGCCTCTTTGATCTCTTGCAGACGTTGAATCATTTGTGGGACTGCTTCGGGATCTGGACAGAAAAAAAGGTTTTTAAAAATCTCACCAAAATCCAAGTTTCGAGCACGAACGCCACCCAAGGCCAAAGTGTACCCCAACACGGTAATCCCATGCTGATCCAGGACCTTTTTCGCCACAGCGCCGGCAGCTACTCGAGCCACCGTCTCCCGTCCCGAGGCCCGGCCACCTCCACGCCGCTCTCGAATTCCATATTTGTGCCAGTATGTGTAGTCAGCGTGGCCCGGTCGAAAGACATTCTTGAGATCATCGTAAGCGCTGCTGTCCACATCTCGGTTGTAGATCACGAGGCTTATGGGAGTGCCGGTGGTGCGACCCTCAAAAACACCTGACAAGACTTCTACTTGATCCGGTTCACGGCGAGAAGTGGAGACACGACTATCGCGAGCTCGTCGCCAGGCCAATTCTTGGTTTATGTCCTCTGCGGTGAGAGTCAAGCCTGGCGGACAGCCGTCAACCACAGCACCCAGGGCAGGTCCATGGGATTCACCCCAGGTGGTGACGCGAAACATGGTACCGAAGGTATTTCCTGGCATAATTTAGCTCCTTCAATTCATATTGAGCATACCGTCATTTGTCACAAAGTCATTACGCTTCGCTGTCACTTGGCTAAAGCCGTCAGTCGGCTTCGTCGTCATTACGCTTCGCTGTCATTTGTTGTTACTAGCAGGCCGCTGAAATACTCGCTATCAGTGTCATTCTGAGCGCAGCGAAGAATCTCGGTACTAGCAAACTCAACATGTTACGAGATTCTTCGTCGCCTGCAGCTCCTCAGAATGACATATCCGGGCTAGAGCTATTCACTACTTGAAGCTTGCAGCCACCTAACAATTGACTCGGCCGCTTCCTCCAGAGACAGGGCATCTGTTTCCACTTGCAGATGCATGGCCTCATCATAGAGGGGCACTCTTTCTGCCAAAACCTCCTCGATCTCAACGACAGAGTCGTTCCCATGGAGAGGGGGCCGTTGGCCGGCGGTGTTTCTGTCCGCTTCCATCCGTGCGGCAATGGTAGCCGGACTGGCATGAAGCCAAACTACTTTCCCGCTGCCACGCATCATGGCTATATTCTCGGGCACTGTTACCACGCCACCGCCTGTAGAGATCACCTGTTTTGTAGCTTGACTGAGCCTCTCGAGCAACTGGGCTTCTCGCTCCCTGAAATATTTCCAGCCCTGGCTGTCGACAATATCCTCGATCGGGATACTCGCCTCTACCACCAGTTCATGGTCCATATCAACGAAGGTCCAGACCAATGCCTCAGCGAGCAGTCGGCCCACGCTGGTCTTACCCGTACAGCGATAACCTACAAGATAAAGGTTCACTGGCAACCGCCTCAACATATTTTGTCATATTTCAAGGAAGTTCAATGGTAGCAGGGAGATGGGAGATTTGCAAACAAGCCCGGATATTTCACGAATTGGTGTCGCGAGGCCGCGGAGAAGGGTGTGCCACCGGGCAACCGCAGGGGATTGGATCCGAGGCGTACTTGAACAGTACGTCACAGGGTCCGATACCCGAGGACGCCCGGAAGGACGTCCCTATCCGCGGTCGCAGCAGGCGATTCGTGAAATATCCGGGCTAGTGGTAGGACAAAAAAATCTCCCGGCGGTTTATAACGCCGGGAGATTTATGCTTGCTTCTTAAGCTGCAAGTTGGAAGGCCTTTTCCGTTGCCTCGCGAATTTCATGCGGAGTAAAGGGCTTGGGTAGGTAATCTATGGCCCCCAAACGAGCAGTTTCTTTAGCAGTCTCTATACTGGCGTAGCCGGTAATAATAATCACCATGGCATCCGGTCTCTTCTCACGAATTGCCCGCATAAGTTCCAAGCCCCTGACACCTGGAATTCTTAAGTCTAATAAAACCAGCCTGTAACCTCTCTGCTCGATCTTTTGCAGGGCCTCTTCTTTGGTGACCGCTTGATCTACTTGATACCCCTTCTTGGCAAGGATCTTTCTGATATTGTTGTTCACCGCTACCTCGTCTTCTATGACCAGTACGGTGTGCTGAACAGCGTCTTCAACAACTTCAAGGGAAACTGGTGCGGGTTCAGGCTCTGTGGCCAGAAATCGGGCAGCGTTTTTCTTGAGTTGATCATACGGTAGGAAGGCATAGCCATCACGGTCCATGTACTGAACATATTCTGGACCGGTTATCGCTGCCACTTCTTCGTAATCGAAGGGCATATCGATGCCTATGAGCTTGCTTGGATCAAACCCTTGTTTCTTCCCAGCTGCCTTTTTCTTTTCTGCCTCTATCTGGGGACATTTCTCAGTCTTTATTCCTCCCTTGCATAAACCTCCTACCTTGTCGAAAATCTCGCAGAGCCTTGCTCCCAATTCGCAGTAGTTCTCCAAAAGTTCCGGCCTGGGAGCTCCAACAATCGGGATATCCGAACGGCTCACACTTTTCGCATATTCTTCATCCGTATATTTCTCTACTTCATCCCTGTCAAAAGGGCTATCAATATCGATGATATTCATAGCCTCTATTTCTTGTTCCGTCGCTGAGGCTTCACTCAATTCGCCTGCCAGAATCAGCTCCACCGGCAGTCTTAATTCATCTGGAGTGAACGGCTTAGGGATGTAGTCCAGAGCGCCCAGCCGTATCGCTTTCACGACTGTATCGGTGGATGCGTAGGCTGTAAACATTATAACGTTCGTGAGCGGCCACTGATTCTTAACAAGTTTTAAGAATTCAAGGCCATTCATCCCTGGCATGATGATATCTGAAATCAAGAGCGAATAAGATTCCTTTGCCATTTGTTCAAGGGCTTCATCCGCACTTAAAGCATAACTAACATCATAATCCTCATTGGATAGGATCTTTTGCACATTTCGACAGACATTCTCCTCATCGTCGACCACAAGAATTTTGGCTTTTGTTTCCATTGTCTCCCCCTTAATGAAATTCAATTTTAACTTTGGTTACCCTAAACCAAATTGAAATCCTCTACGCTTAAAGCTCAGTAAGATCTACTCCACTCTTATAGCAGGGTATGTGCCAAAATAGTTTAGACCATATAACCATATGAAATAGCTAGATAAAGCTCCACATGGATAAGTTCTGTAATCGAACATATGTATAAATAAAATATACACTTATTTTTGCGAAGCACAACCCTGAACTGAGGTAAACTGAAAGGGACTCGGTTCTAGTTAACATCCTATAATAATTATAAAATAAATCTTATATTGCCAAAAAAACCCTATACATCATTGTTGACCAACTGAATTTTTTCTGGTGTATATAAAAAAAATACAGTGTATGAGTTTTTTGAGAATGGAAGTGGCAATGATTCTATGAGTCAAAAATAGAAGGGTTGTTGACCAACTCGGGCAATTCGGAATTTGAATTGAGCTTACTCGGTTGAATATTTATTCAGTCATGGAGATCGAGGCTGAAAGCCTCTCCCACAGATGTTTTCTTAGCATCTCTTCCTGTGGGAGCGGCTTTCCAGCCGCGATTCGACTATCGGGTTGGCAAGACATGTTTGGGCAACAACCCATAGAAAATTGAGAATCGTTGCTTAGGGGAGTTGTTATTCTACTTTACGGGAAGAGTGCGAGTCTTTCTTCTTGCTCGACTTAACACTTTGCTGCAGTTTAATACCGTGTTTTTTCATAAGATTCTGGAAATTAGGTCGCTGGAGTC
>Ga0255042_10000097_pt1 | contig 8630 bp, 7 predicted proteins | sample BC1_12_5_MG_FD_183008 | JGI IMG/M metagenome (GOLD analysis project Ga0255042, IMG submission 183008) | Seawater microbial communities from Strait of Georgia, British Columbia, Canada - BC1_12_5 | ecosystem: Environmental > Aquatic > Marine > Strait | place: Canada: British Columbia | collected...
GCTGCGGCTGATTCCAAGAAGCTTGGCTGCCTGCTTTTTGTTCCAGTCACACTCTTCAAGCACTTCCTGTAGTAGCTTGATTTCGTTCTCGACTAGGGTGGGTTGTTTAGTGGCTTGAATGGTGCTGGCAGCGGAGTAAAGCATGGCGGGTAGGTCGGAGGCTTCGATGCGAGTCCCTTTGGCAAGGACTGTAGCATGTTCTACAGTGTTTTCCAGTTCGCGAACATTGCCCGGCCAGGTATGGTCAAGGAGTAGCCGCATCGCCTCAGGGCTGAAATCCTCGATCTCTTTTCCTTGTTCTGTGCCAAAATGACGCAGAAAATGGAGGGCCAACAAAGGAATGTCATTACGCCGTTCACTAAGGGGCGGCAGTGTTATAGGTATTACGTTGAGACGATAGTAGAGATCTTCTCTAAAAGTGCCTTGCTTTACTTGCTGCAGAAGTTCCTTGTTGGTGGCAGCTATGTTACGTACGTTCACATTTAGAGTCTTTTCACCCCCTATCCGTTCAAATTTCTGAGTCTGCAGAACACGGAGTAGCCTGATCTGGGCCGAGGGTGCTATTTCGCCGATTTCGTCGAGGAATACGGTACCATCGTGGGCCTGCTCGAAGCGGCCTGATTTTTGCCGAATCGCACCTGTGAAAGCGCCTTTTTCGTGGCCGAAGAGCTCGCTTTCAAGAAGGGTAGCCGGATATGCAGAACAATTGATGACCACAAAAGGCTTGTTTTTGCGAGGACTCCGGCGGTGAATAGCCCGAGCCACCAGTTCTTTGCCAGTACCGCTCTCCCCCTGAATCAGGACAGTGGCATCGGTGGGGGCGATATCTTCAATCAGCTTGTAGATCAACTGCATCTTGGGGTCTTTGCCAATGATACCGCTAAATTCTGCAATGGTTTCAACCCGGCTCTCAATCTCGCGGAACTCCTCCTCCTGCAGCACCGCTCGCTTGATTACCCCAGCTGCCTGGCCCAACATGAGACCAACCACGTCTATTTCTTTGACATTACAGCGGCAATCTCCAGGACAGCCGATCACTAAACTACCGAAAAGCTGTTTTTCATGGTGGAGAGGTATAATAGCCTGGCGCACTGTGGTCTGAAAGCTATCAGGTACCAATGGAGGTTTGAAAGCCCGTTTCTTGATAAACGTGACTTTGGTTATATCCTCCAGAGCAGTAGCAACGGATTCGATGGGTTCTAATTCCTCCAAAGTTTTTGTTTCGCTTTCCGAAGAAACAAAAAGGAGATCGCGGTTGCTACTGAAGATGAGAAATACCATTTGACCGCACTTTAAAATATTCTGGAATGTCTTAATCAAAGAAGGACAGATTTCACTGAGGGAACGCATCGCACCAATTTCCTGGACGATGCCGCATACAGTTCTGGTCTGTTGGTGAGCGCGGTCCAGTTCCATGGTCTGCTCTTCAAGCTTGCCAGTGTACTCCTTCAACCGTTTAACCATGTGATTGAACGAGGCCGCCAATCTCCCCACCTCATCTTCACCTCGGACCTGTACCCTGGCGTCCAGGTCTCCCTCATCAATTCTTTGTGTAGCCTGAGCCAAAGCCGCCAGAGGGCGAGTTACTCGTCTGACAAAGAGGAGGGTTACTGTTAGGGCGAACAAAAGGATTACCAGGGTAATCCCGCTCATCTGAAACCACAATCTGGTCACTTGCTTCCGGTAAGGCTTTTCCGAGAGCCCGAGGCGGAGCACGCCTGCTTTTCCACCGAATATAGGCCAGGCAATGTCCAGATATTTGTCACCTTTAGTGGAGGCGATCTCTTGCAGGTTTGATCTCTCTGCGGAATAGGGTTGATTAGCTTCAATGAGCGCGACTGGGACGCCTTTGGTGAAAGTATGGGCCAGGACTTCGTCGCCCTTGGCGATGAAAAGATAGGACAGCAGAGGATTACTGCGCACGTGGTGATCCAGCATTCTCTGAAGAGCAACCAGGTCATTAGTAAGAATTTTGTCCGTCGCCTCAAGGGCTACTGCGTGCGCGACATTCTCGGCTTGGGCTGAGGCCGCATTGAGGAGGCTGCTGCTGTAGCGCTGAGTGACAAGAAGTGAAATCAGCAGTCCACTGCCGATCACCAGTGCAGAGACTACAAACAGCAATTTACTCTTAAGGCTTTGAAACTGCATGGGGATCATAAATCAAAGATGCTACGTTTTGTTTCATGTTACGAATGGTCTGATACCACTCTTCATGAGGTTCTATAAATCGATCGATCATCAGTTCATCGAGTATTTTCTGTCCCTCAGGGTCCTCGTGCATAGAAAGGAGGAACTGACGAATGCGGTCTTTGAGCTCTGGGTCAGCGTCTCTGTGGGCAACTATTGGTGGAATGCCATAAGGCTCTGATTTTCTAATAATTCTGGTTCGGGATGTAAGACTGGGATTCTTGTAGTCGTAGTATTCCCAGATCAGGCCATCGATGGCAGCACCGTCAACCAGCCCCTTTGCCACTGCCATAATGGAATTGTCGTGGCTGTAAGTATAGATTGTCTTGCCAAAGAAGGTTTCGGGCTTTTCCCCCGCCTGGGCCAACCAGTAAGTGGGCACTAGTTTTCCCGTATTTGATTCTGGATCTGTGAAAGCAAAAACCCCGCCTCTTAGATCCTCCAACCGGCGAACAGGGCTATCCTTGTTGACGATCAGGTAGGAATGGTAAAAATGGCTTCCTTTGACTTGAGGGGTGGCAAGCAGTTCGAAACCGTACTTGTCTTTGCTGGTGGCGTAAGGTCCTGAACAGATAAAAGCAAGGTCGATCTCTCCTTTGCCAAAAAGTTCATTGATCTCATCATAGGTTTTCCGCTGAATGAGCTTGGACTCCTTACCGATGTGACTACTAATGTAGTCGAGAATCTGGCGATAAAAAACGGTGGTCTCTTTGGGGGAGATCATAGCCCCCACTGCAACCCGAAGATAACGGTCAGCAGATGGCCGCTCACCAGGTCTGGCAACTTGGACAGTATTAGAGAAGTCAACTTCCTTGGTATCACCCCCGCCACTGCAGCCAAGAAAGAAGATGAGGAGAACAGAAAAAACAAAGCTTAGTGGTACCCATTGATTTGCTAATCTGGGAGCTGGCGAACTCATAAAGCTCTCTAGAAAAGGGGAGTGATCGACATTAGGACACTTTTCCTACTATATTAATAGGAAACCTAACATAAATCCGCGAGAGAGAAAACATTTTTCTGCAAAAATAGGAGGGGATAGATAATGATTTGCGAGCGGGCGACCTGAGGAATTTCCCAGGTTGCGCAGGCCTCCCTGGGTGTTCGAAACTCGGACAACTTGCCTAAACTGCGCAACTTTAACGGTGGACATCTGCTTTATCCAATGAGCAGCCGACCTCTCACTGGGGCCAGCGGCGAGCGACCCCGATACCACTGCCCAAGAGGATCAGGAAAGTGCCAAGCCACAGCACCGTCATGCCGGGTTTTATGCTGACCTCTGCAATGAAGGCAGGAGGAGTCGTTTGAGCAATCTTATCCTGGCCGGATACAGGGCCCTGGTAATCAAGGACGATGCTTCCCGAACTTGCCTCTATGCGGGTAAGACTGAAGTAAGCCTCGGCAGGTCCCGGTAGTTTAACCCGGCTCGAGGTATTCCCCTCTTTGCCCATGGTGAGGACCGGTTTCAGGGTTAGGGGCTCTTCGCCTTTGTAGGAAACCACGATATCGGCTCCCACGCTCACACCTTGGCCTTCCTGCTGAGCCATCATGCCTGATATGTCAAAGCCAACAAAGGTTATCTCGTAGTCCTGAAACTGCATTTTCTGCTGCTTTTTCAGCTCAAACTGCTTTCTACTAACAGAGCGACTCTCCTCCTTGGCGGGCTGGAAATCCACCGGCGAGATGTAAAGATCAGAGACGAGTCCCCGCCGAATGTGGGGACGGCTGAAACGCCTGCCTTGGCCATCCGGGCTGTTCTCAGAACGGATATCAGGGCTGGCAACAAATTCAGTGTTTCCTTTTTTGACATCCACGGGAAGATCCAATCGCACTCCTCTTGGTTCTCTGATAAACTGGGGGCCGTTGAATTTCATCTCATAGCCCAGTGCAGGTTCCATCTTGCCTTGTGGCAACAGTACCTTTTCAGCCCGATCATAGACAGATGAAGCTATGATGCCGACAAACATTAAACCCACCCCCAGATGGGCAATGGCTCCAGAGGACATGGTAAATTTCTTCCTGATAAGCGTTATGGCTAGTTGCAGATTCATACCCACAGCAGCCCCGGCAAAGACCGCAAGCACTAGCACAGCCATACCCGGATAGCCGTGGTAAATGGTAATGACCCCGGATACAATTGCCCCTACCAGGGCCCAGATCAATTTGCGGGAAAGTTTTGCAAAACTGTTTTCCCCCCAGGCCAGCAGAGGCACAAAGCTCAACAATACCACCATGAGAATCGCCAGAGGCATATTGGTGTCCACGTAGAATTCAGTGGAAACCTTCGAGGCTTTGTCGAGCACTCTGGTGATAAGAGGCGCAGATGTCCCCACGCCTGTCATGATAGCGGAAAGACAAAGGATGATCATGGCACCAATAAAACCAAATTCCCTGGAAAAATAGCTAAAGGCAGCTCCCTTATCAGAGACGGGGATCTCCCTGACCCGAGTTACAAAAAACCACAAGGTGATGGCAATGAATACGAACATAAAAAGGACCAACCAGCCGGTGATGCCCAGATCCTGAAAAGAATGAACCGAAAAATCAGCAAGAATTCCAGAGCGGGTAAGAAAGGTACAGTAAATGATGAGAAGAAATGAAAATGCGGCCAAGACAAAATTGGTTTTACGCAATTTGCGTCGCGATTGCTGCAAAATCATGCCATGCATCAGGGCGGTGCCCGCCAGCCATGGTAGAAGGGATGCATTTTCCACGGGATCCCAACCCCAGTAGCCTCCCCAGCCCAAAACCTTATAGGACCAGTAGCCGCCAATGATGATCCCGGCACCCAAGCTCAAAAAAGCGAAAACCGTCCACGGTAAAGCCGGTCGTATCCAGTTATCGTATTCCCTTCGCCACAGGGCGGCGATCGCATAGGCAAAAGGAATGGTATATGCTGCATAACCCAGAAATACCACGGGCGGGTGAATCACCATCCATGGGTCCTGCAAGAGCATGTTCAGCCCCTGGCCATCGGCAGGAGCAGCAGCGAGCATTTTGAAGGGACTCTGTTTAACCAAAAGAATCATCAGAAACAGATTGTTCAGGTTGTAAATAGTCATGACCTGGGGCTCCATCTCCCCAGATTTATGCATAACGAAGATACCAAGCCAGGCTCCGAGCAAGACCCACAGCAGAAAGCTTCCTTCCTGGCCGGCCCAGAAAGAGCTGATCAGATATTGCAGGGGGAGGTCGCGAGATGAATAGTTGGCCACATAGCTGTAGATAAACTCATGTTTGAGTATGGCGAGCATCAATAAGATGGAGGCAAGGGTAAGAAAAGCCACAAAACCTGTAAAGCTGTAACGAGCTACATTCCAGGCCAAGGTGTCATCTTCTCTTGAATTCAAGACCCAGTAGCATCCAGATGAGATGCCAATGGAAATGAGTCCCAACCAAATTGTAATTTCACCGAGATTGCTCATTCTCCCTGAACCCGCCCTTCGTATTTTGTGGGGCATTTGACCAGCAGTTCCCTGGCCAAAAATACCTTCCTTTTCGGCTCGTATTTACCAATAGCCACCACCTTGGTAACGTTATCAAAGTTTCCAGGCCTTGGCCCGTCATATTCAACCTTCATCTCGTCACCGCCATCCTCGCGCAAGGTAAAAAGCAAGTTGTTGCTGTCCAGGTCGTACTTGTCAGTGCCCTCCACCACAATACCGGCCACCTGCACGGGCCGGTTGCTCGCCTTGGCCTCGCTGAGGGTCACGTAACTGGTCAAGGTGGATTTAAAGGAATACATGGCCATGGCCAGGGCCAGAATAATGACAACGCCACCAATGACGTATGATTTTTTCATCTTTCTATGTCCTGTGAGGTATCTTCCAGTTTTCTAATTTTTCTATCCAAGATGAACAGATAAAAGGCTATACCCAACCATATGATCAGATTGACACCCAAGACGAAGTTTAACCCTTCTTTCATCCTTTTTCTCCCTCTTGTTTTAATTTTTCACTGATGACAAATTCAGGTTCTTGCCTACCCTCCAATCTTAATAACCTTATTCTTAACCTCAGCATCCAGACAAACAGCCCGGTGTACGCGAGTAAGGAGCCCAAAAAAACCTTCAAGGTTTTCGGGTCCATTCCCGGGTTGGTGGGGTTCATAGTGTCTTCAGGATGGAGAGAGGCCGTGATCCTGGGGACCACAAAGACCAGAAAAGGCACGGTGACAAAGGCAAGTATCGAATACACCGCGGCGAACACGCGTCTCTTGTCTGGATCAGGCACTGCGGAGCGCAGGGCAAAATAGGCACCATAAATCATCAAAAGTATGACAATAGAAGTCTCCCGGGGATCCCAGTTCCAGAATGAGCCCCAGGTGGCTTTGGCAAATATGGAGCCGGTGGCGGTGGCAAGAATACAAAACAACAGTCCCAATTCTGCAGCTGACAGGGCCAGATAGTCGGCTCTAACCCTCCGTCTGGCCAGATACATGCAACTCGCGACCATGGAAAGCAAAAAGGAAAGCGTGGCTATCCATGCCTGGGGAACGTGAAAAAACAGAATGCGAGAAGTCTGCCCAGGAAAACCTGCGGCCGCCCCTGCGTACAAAAAGGCAGCAACGATCATTGCAGCCATCCACAGCGTCAGCAAAACTTTAACGATCATTTCATCCAAACCCTTACTCTTCCCAGATCAGGGGAAAGAGGAATAACGACATGATAATCATGATAACTGTATAAGCAACAGCGATTCTTACTTCTGGCCAGCCTGCGGTGTTCATGCCGTCGGCTGCCCTCTCACACCCTTTGATAGCGGTGATCATAAGGGGCAAAAGGAGCGGAAAAGAGAGGACAGAAAACAAAGCCCCCCGGGCACTCGCCTGCGCTATCATGGCCGCCACGATAGTGGTGCCGGCACCCAGGCCGAAGCCACCACTGATGATCATGGCCGCAAAATGACCTGGAGAAGCTATTTTGTAATTCATCAAGAGAATAAACAGGGGCACGATAATTAATTCCAGGGCTCCCAAAAGGGTTAAGTTGAAAAACAGTTTGCCCAAAAATACCGCTTGGGAGCGGGCAGAGAGCTTGAGTACATCAATGGTCCCTGCCTCTTCTTCTTTGACAAAGGAGCGAGAAAGACCGGACAAAGCGGAGAAAACCAGGATGATCCACAGCAGCACCGAGTACAGAAAGGGCTTCTCCGCATCTCCAATACGGAAAGAGCCTATGGAGAAACTCACGGCCACCAGGGTGGTCACAGCGAACATCAAAATGGAATTGACCGCATAGCGCGTCCTGAATTCGCCGCGGAGATCTCTAAGCCATATTGCTGTGGCTTCATTCAGATAAGTTAATGGCCCGGTCTGCGTACGCCACCTCCCGCTTTTCATTGGATGCGATCACAGTCATTCCCAACTGCCGGTGTTCCAGAATAATGTCTTCAACAATTTTCATCCCATTGCTGTCAAGGTTGCATCCTGGTTCATCCAGAAGCAGCAGTGGGGGGTTGTGGAGGAGGGCTTGAACAAGTTTCAACCGCTGTTTCATGCCGGACGAATAGTTCCTGCAAGTCTTATTGGCGTTTTCGGTCAGCCCAACCCGCTTCATCATGTTGAGGCAACTTTCGCGATCATAAGCAATCCCACGCACTTTGCAGAAAAATTCCATATTTTCAAGGGCCGTCAACTCGTCATACAGGGCCAAGGCGGGAGCCACCATGCCGAGAAATTTGCGTCTCGATTCTTTGGGTACGGGCTCATCTTCCATAAACATTTCAACCTTACCCAATGAAGGCCTAACGAGACCGGCAATGATGCGCAGCAAAGTGCTCTTACCGGAGCCGTTCCACCCGGTAATGGCCATCACCTCTCCAGGGTGCAACTCAAAGGAGATATCCTTAAATAGTAAAGTTTCAGTATAGTGTTTGCAGAGATTGCTGACTTTCAGGGAGTACATATTTTTGCTAAGATTCTCGCTTTCGTAGAAATGTATCGCTCTTCTCAGAGGCTCGCTAGCCTGGATATTTCATGAATTGCTGTCGCGAGGCCACTAAGATGGGCGTGCCACCGGGCAACCGCAGGGGGTTGGTTCCGAGGCGTACCTGAACGGTACGTCGCAGGGGCCGACACCCGAGGACGCCAGGAAGGACGGCCATATCTGTGGTCGCAGCAAGTGATTCATGAAATATCCAGGCTAAAACAGCGAGCAACGGCGAGAGTTTAACACAATCCAGTCTTTTGTAGAAGTTTCTTCCATAATTAGTTTCCGTCCGGAAACTAGTCAATGTCATTCTGAGTCTCGCCCTTGCGGGACGAAGAATCTCCCTCAATCCGGTAAACTACAAGATTCTTCGTCGTTTCACTCCTCAGAATGACACTGAATTGTTAGGTGTGCGGATGGACACAAACTGGAAACACCCGGGGTAGCTGCGGCCACCCCGGGTGTTTCGCAAGTCGTGCATTTCCTCTAAAAACTAATCTGCATGGCTTCATAAGGG
>Ga0255042_10000103_pt1 | contig 8451 bp, 8 predicted proteins | sample BC1_12_5_MG_FD_183008 | JGI IMG/M metagenome (GOLD analysis project Ga0255042, IMG submission 183008) | Seawater microbial communities from Strait of Georgia, British Columbia, Canada - BC1_12_5 | ecosystem: Environmental > Aquatic > Marine > Strait | place: Canada: British Columbia | collected...
GTGCCAACCTCCTCCACATACTTGAGTTCTTTGGCATCAAGCCACAGGACCTGGGTATAGCCTTTCCCAATGGCTTCTTGCGAAACATAAAGGGTAGCTCCATAGTTCCCGGAAGTTTTCGCTTCGCCCACACCCCCCTTGGCGGCACGCACGTAGGTATCGGAAACGTAAATCCTGGTGGGGCTGAACCCCTCAGGATAATAGGCGCCAACCGGACCGAGGATGATGAAAAAGAGGTATTGATCCGAAGGCTTTATCCCAAGCGCTGGCTCGGTGGCTATCATTGTGGGTCTGATATAGAGGGATGTGCCTTCCGACTTGGGCACCCATTCACGGTCGAGCAAAATCAATTCTTTCATGGCCCTGAGAACTAGGTCTGGTTCAATCTCGGGCATAACCATTCTTCGGGCAGAAGAATTCATGCGCTCAATATTCTTCTCGGGCCGGAACAGGGCAATTGCGCCGTCCGGCAGATGGTAAGCCTTGAGACCCTCAAATACCTCCTGATTGTAGTGCAGCACCATTGCAGTGGGATCGAGCCTCAGATCCCCATACGGTTCAATTCGTGCATCATGCCATCCCTTCCCCTGGGTATAGTTTGCGAGAAACATATGGTCGGTGGTGTATTTGCCAAATCCAAGTTTGTCATCTTGCGGACGGGGCTTCTGGCCAATAGTCTTAGATTTAGTCACTCTGATTTCCATAGGAAAGCCTTTCTCTATTCAAGACCTTATAAATCTCTGCCTCTTTCTATAACATACTTTTCGATCTGCTGCTCAGCCTCTACTTGGTCCTATTTTCCTCTTGACACCGCGAAGCATCTCCCTACGAATCAGGCCACTGAATCGGCCGATCAAAAACCAGTAGAACTTGAAACGTGATTTGCTGTGGTCATCTGTGCACACAATTCTTGTTTCAGTAGATAACCTCACAACGCCAGGAGTGGACTCCTGGATTGCGAAGTTCCAGGCTAATTTCGCATATCCTCGCTGGTTGAATTCGCTGTATTGGACAGCGTCCAGTTGAAGAATCTGGGCACGCAAAGTCCAGAACTTCCCAACAAGCCCAAGAACGAACTCCGCATTGGGGATCTCATCTACAAGCAAAAAGCCCACCTGGAGGAGACCATCCAGATTGGTTGATGTGGCAGGAAGTCCACGCAACCTGAATAGGATGCGAATGAGAAAAGAATCAGAGAAATCGAGGGCTCGAACCGTTTCGTAAACCCGCGTTGGATTTCCTCTTATCTCAATCTGATGATATTCGCGTTCGTCATATTTGGGAAGGACCTGATCTATGAGCATGGTTCCAACATTTCTAATTGTCTATTTGACCCTAACGGTGCAGGTTTGCAACGTTAGGGTTGACTCTGCTTTTTACGCACGTAGAGTATTTTCTTGACAGTAGCTATGACTTCTCCCGACTCATTGACGATATCCACTGAAAATTCAGGGAGATAAGCGTCGCCCTTGGCCGTATTTTCTTTAATCTCTGTTATCTGCTCGTCCTTCAAGCGAAAGCGAGCTGTCACGGTTCCTCTGCCCGGAGCTATGAAATCAATGGTGCTGGTTTTGTCCCATACAGTGTATTCATTCCCCAGGATGTGAATCAACATAAGCATGTAGAAGGGGTCTGTCATGGCGGCAAGACTACCACCAAAGTGTGTGCCCACGTAGTTGCGGTTATACCAGCGTAATTTCATGGAAACGACCACCTCTCTAAAGTCAGCTGCAATGTGTTTGACTTTTATCCCTGCACCTAGAAAAGGAGGCCAAAGACCCATGCCAAATTTGAATATTCTTAGATTCATAGTGTTTCCTATTGAAGATTTCATTGTTGGTTGAAACAAAACCAAGAGTGATCTAACCAGGTGGGAAGCATGAAAATTTCTGCATATTTAGACAACTTGGAACATATGCTGTATTGAAGCTCGGGTTAGTTCTATTTTTTAGGAGGTTTGATCGTGAGCTTGAAAACCACTATGAGCGCTATAGCGATGAGCGCAATGAGCCCTGCCTTGCTCAATTCCTCCGGGCTGGCATATCTATAGAAGTATCTTCGACCCCAAAAGCGGGGGACTCGGGGATCTATGCGCATGGCAGCTTTAGAGTCGGCAACAGCGAGTTCCACGCTGCCGAGTCTGCGGTAGATCTTGGCCCTTGTCTTATAAGCATCTGCCTGGGCCCTTAGATCTCCTCTAAGCTTGGTGGCCTTGGTGGCATCCCTGATAGCTTTTTCGTCATTACCGCTCAATCGGTATGCCTCCGCTCGGTAAGCGTAACCGCCGGTAAGTTGGGGATCAATTTTGATGGCTTGGGTGAAATTATAGATGGCGCGTTCGTACATGTGGCTCTTCAGGTAGCCCAGGCCCAGCATCCGGTAGGCATCAGCTTTGGCGGGGACAAGATCAAGATATGTCTCGTAGTCTTGAATTACTTTGTCGTAATTTCCCTGGTAATAGTGGAGCAAACCCCGCTTCTCATAGGCCGCCGCCAGGGCAGGATTCAGCTCCAAAGCCTTGGTGTAGTATTCGATTTTCTTGTGGGTGGCGGAGCCTTTCACTCCAAGCTTGAAATACTCCATGGCATTGTCGCCATAGGCGGGTGCGGCGAGCAGCCAAAACAATATGAAAAGGTAGATTGCCACTGTTTTCATGACATTATCTCTTGCTCACGAGGTAATTAATTTAGACGGCCACCTATTCATATATTAAGACATTTCGCGGTTCATGCAAACCTCATTCAGTAACAATCTGTTATTTCCTATTGGCTAGGTCTCTTTTACTTCCTCAGGAGTCTCTTCCTTTTCCTCCTTCGGCTGGCAGCACATGGTCGTCATCCGAGCCATCATCTCAGAGCAGTCGAAATCGCAGCATCCACTTTCCTGATCCCTCATCTTCTGCATCATTTCGGCACAGTTGGAATCCAACTCTTCTGCTCGCTGGTTCATCATATTTCGCATCATCTCGGCAAAAGGCATACTCTCGCAGCAGTTAAAGAATTCTTCCCCAGTGTTTTTTCGGTTGTCGGCCATTTTGATTTCTCCTTTTTTCCTCTTTGTCTGTGTTTTCAAGCCACGTCACAATGAGCGTTTGTTTTGTCTATAAAGACGAAATGTGTACAAGAAAGGTTACAATTCGGCGGCGTGTATGGGAGGTGAGAAGAGGAACGGCCCCGGATTGGATCACCGAAAAGATAAGAATAGTCGAATAGAGAGACTCTATCCGTAAGTCTGATCTATATCTGTTCTTTTCTCTTCGTATTCTTCTTTGCTGATTTCGCCAAGTGCGTAGCGTTTGTCTAAAATCTCCCTGGCTGAGTCGGCGGTGGCGATCTGCCCCGTCTTAGTAGAGCTGCGAGAACTGGGCCCACAAATCATGCAGCCCATACGTCCTCGCATCATGAAGACACACATGAATATCATGGCAATGGGAAATATCCACCACCACCCAAAGCCGGCCCAGAAAGCTTCGTACCCAGTCATTTCTATTACCTCCTACACAGCCACTGAGGTGACAATTGCTTTTGTCAGCTCAATGTTCTTCTTCCTTGGGATCACAAACGAGCACGCTTCTCTCGTCCACCTCAAAAGAGCAATGGTCCTCAAGAATGGCTCGGAATTTTTTTCGCGCCCGATGTATCCTTACTTTGACGTTTGAGACGCTAATCTCCATTATGTCGGCTATTTCTTTGTGGCTGAAGGCCATGATGTCAGAGAGGATGAGCACCGAGCGGTAGTCTGGCGGCAAGAGGTCCATCTTGTCCTGGACACATTCTCCCATCTGCTGCTGCTCAAGCTCTTTTTGGACCACAGCCTCTTTGAAGCTTACTATCTCCTGCTGGATATTGCCTTGATTTAGAGAAGCTCTCTTTGACTGCCTATAATGGTCGTGGCAGAGATTGTGTGCTATGCGGAATATCCAGGATGACAGTTTGGCAGGATCTTTGACGCTTTCTAGATTCTTCTGAACTTTGATAAACGTTTCCTGAATCAGGTCATCTGCCACCCATTCATCCTTGACATAGGCCAGGATAAATTTTCTGACAGAGTCATAGTACTGATCGTAGATTTTCCAAAAGTCCATTGAAACACCGCTCAAGTAATCATCAGCATGAGCCGCCTGATTGGGCAGAACAAGGCAGTTCACATTTTTCTTCTGAGCCCATCATTTCATGGATGCTGTTTTTCAAGGCGATGTGGGCACCATTTTTGACCTTGCTGGCAAGATCCACCACCTCTTGAATTTCCTCTGATGTTAAACCAGCCACCCCAGCCTCATAGTACAGATGCTCAAAGCAGGGGATACAATTCGCAGCCGTGGCTGCACCTAACGCGATGAGAAGCTTTGTCCTTTCCTCCATGGTTCATATCCTCCTTTCCGTTTATTTTGTCTGTATGACGAAAAGGACTTGCAAAAGGTTACAGTTGCACCCAATTCGTAGCTGTGTAACTGCTGCCCACGCTGGAAATCCCCAATGTCATTCTGAGCCCTTCGGCAAGCTCAGGATAAACTCCGCGAAGAAACGGACACATTGTCATCCTGAGCGAAGCGAAGGATCTCGAGATTCTTCGTCGTTGCACTCCTCAGAATGACAGCAGGTTGGCGAAACTCCGAATGGAGATTAACTAAATGTACCGGTGAGGCGTGCCCACCCCACAATGTTTCAATCTCCTTAAGGCATTACGGCTTGCAGGATAGGTGACAAACTCCCAGGGGAGTCTCCACCGCGTAAGGGAAGTACTTCTTCTTAAACCAAAGTGCCACGTTCACCAGGGAGATCAGTACAGGCACCTCCACGAGAGGACCGATCACCGCGGCGAAGGCCTGTCCCGAGTCTATACCGAACACAGCGACCGCCACGGCAATGGCCAGTTCGAAGTTGTTGGAAGCGGCAGTGAAGCTAAGGGTCGTGGATTGCTCGTAAGTGGCTTGGGCTTTGATGGAGAGATAGAAAGAGACGAAGAACATCACTACGAAGTATATGCAGAGGGGGATGGCCACCCGCACCACATCCAAAGGGAGTTGGACGATGTACTCACCCTTGAGCGAGAACATCACCACTATGGTGAACAACAGGGCCAGCAGCGTAATAGGGCTGATTTTTGGGATAAATGTATTTTCGTACCACTCGTGGCCTTTGCTCTTCAGGCCGACAATGCGGGTTATGATGCCCGCGATGAAGGGGATACCCAGATAAATGAAGACGCTTTCTGCGATTTGACCAATGGATATATCAACCACTGCGCCTTTTAGACCCAACCACTGAGGGACCAGGGTTATAAAAAAGTAAGCGTAGAGGGAGAAGAATAGCACCTGAAAGATGGAATTAAAGGCCACTAGCCCGGCGCAGTATTCCCGGTCGCCGGCGGCCAGGTCGTTCCAAACGATGACCATGGCGATGCAGCGGGCCAGACCGATCAGGATAAGCCCCACCATGTATTCATGATGGCCTCGGAGGAAGGTGATTGCCAACAGAAACATTAAGATAGGGCCGATAACCCAGTTCTGCACTAGTGACAGTAATAAGACCTTGACATTGCGAAAGACCGGGCCCAACTGCTCGTACTTTACCTTGGCCAGAGGCGGGTACATCATGAGAATAAGGCCAATGGCGATAGGGATATTGGTGGTGCCGACCTGGAAGAAGTTAATAAACTCGCGAACGCCAGGGAAAAGATAGCCCCAGCCCACGCCTACAAACATGGCCAGAAATATCCAAAAGGTCAGGAAACGGTCTAGAAAAGAAAGACGAGCGGTCACTGTTGTGGACACGAGAATTCCCTCCTATCAATGTGAAACAGACGTTGTCTTGTTGAGATGCTTCTACCCGTCCTGCATTCGAACTAGTCTCTTTATATACCAATTGGCAGCTTCTAGAAAGCAGCTAACACCTTGGCAATTTAAAATCCAATGGCTACGTTAATTATACCGTTTTATTTATTTAGCCGCCCACTCACTTCGTTCGCTCGACAGACGCAGACGGACGGAGAAATTTTGCCTCCGCGACCTGCGGAGGCAAAAACCTCAATCGCTTCGCGATACTATCAATGCTTATGCCTGGGCAGGTCGCCCAGGCAAAAAGTTTTTGTTGTCTGCGTATTGTCTGCGGTTAAAATATTTACTTATTTATCAAATCCAACGGGGATCATCGGCTCATTCCATTAAATTCCACCAACTCTTTCGGAGATGATCCACATTTTTATTGATTATTTTGTCGGTTTGGTTCCTGGCTAAAGGGAACAGCCTCGTGGAACTGTGCCCGAACCCTGCCAGCAGAAACCGCCATAACAATAGATTGTACCGCCCCTATTTCATCATCGCTTAACCCTTCTTCTTTGGCCACGCCAAAGTAATGCTCCATTCAAGGATAGCAAGCAAAAGCCATAGCCGCGGCCATGTGAAGCATGAGGGTTGTTTTCGGTTCCAGGGTTTCATTGTGACGTGCTGATTTGTAAAATTCAGTGTAGGTTTTTCTCTGTTTTTCCGGTAACAAGTTCCTCTCCTTTCTCACGTTGAGCTATGCGATGATCAAGACTTACCCAAAACATCCCGTACACAAAGTGGGTAAATTTACCCATTTCATGTACGGGATAAAATGGGTAAATTGAGATCATCATCCGCGGATTGCATTAGTCCTAGCCCGGATATTTCATGAATTGCTGTCGCGAGGCCGCGAAGATGGGCGTGCCACCGGGCAACCGCAGGGGGTTGGTTCCGAGGCGTACCTTAACGGTACGTCACAGGGGCCGACACCCGAGGACGCCAGGAAGGACGGCCATATCCGTGGTCGCAGCAAGTGATTCATGAAATATCCGGGCTAAGGTTTGACGGCTTCGATGCTCGCAGACACAATATAGTCTTGGACGTCTTTTCCGGGGACCCATTCCCTGATAAGCTCGCGGCTTTCATCCCTGGTCTGAATCTGAATGTCCTGAAATCCGGTTTTCTGAAGCATTGCCGTGATCTCGACCACGGTGGCGGCACCCGACACGCATGCAGAGAGGAGGTCCAGATCGTTTTTCAGTTCTGGAGGCAAAGGTGCCGTTGCCACCACATCTGAGATCGCAAGCCTGCCGCCAGGCTTAAGTATACGGTATACCTCACGAAAGACATCTGACTTTTCAGGTGACAGGTTGATGACGCAGTTGGAAATAATCACATCAACACTGGCATCGGCCACAGGTAGATGTTCAATCTCGCCCAGCCTGAATTCGACGTTAGAATAATCACCTTTCAGAGCATTCTGCCTGGCCTTGGCGATCATGTCTGCGGTCATATCCACTCCGATGACGTGTCCGGTTTCCCCGACCTGTCTGGCTGCCAGAAAGCAGTCGAACCCTCCACCGCTGCCAAGGTCTAGAACAGTTTCGCCGGGCTTCAGGGCAGCGATGGCCTGAGGGTTGCCGCAGCCAAGTCCCATATTAGAGCCTTCAGGAGCAACATTAAGCTCCTCCTGGGAATAGCCAGTGAGCTTACCAAGATTGTCCAGAGGAGTGGCAGGTTCGCCGCAGCAAAATGATACGGGAGTGCAGCACCCAGTAGAATCACTCTTTGCAACTTCACCATATTTCTTCCGGACAACCGTTCGAATTTCATCTGGATGTTTTTTATCCATCTCTACCCTCCAAAGTGTTCGATGATTCGAATAATTTCGAATTAACTATTCCAAAAAAATCCCTAGGTTAAGGGTTCCTCAAAAAACCGCGCCAAGCCCCGAAGTATTACAGGGTCTACCCAGCATTCGATTTTTTGACCGCGTCTTTCCATCCGAATGAGACCGGCTCGATGGAGTTCCTTGATATGGTGTGACACTGTAGAAGGTACGATCTCAAGATCCCGGCCCAGGTCACCTACGCAGGCGCTAACGCCGGTTTCAGCATCAAAGCTACCAACGGTTCCGGGCACGCAACAAGTAACGAGGTGCAGGAACATGCGAAGCCGATTGGGGTTTGACAGCGCTTTGAATACATCAGCAAAATGCTTGACTTGATCATCTCGATAGTTCGACATATATCGAAATATATATCTTCTATATTACCTTGTCAAGCATACATTTCTAAAACGCCTATTTATTTAGCTCCGCAGGATAACTACATGTCCCCTCTCGTCTCAATAGACTATGTCGCAATTCGTCATCCCGGCCAAGTCAGCCTAAGGCGGACGCGAGCCGGGATCCAGACAACGTCCTTGCAAAGCTTGTCCCTGACTTCGATCAGGGAGCGGGGAACCAGACACCAAATGACGTCATTTTAGGTTTTCTGGATTCCGGATCTCGCCCCGCGAAGCGGCGCTCGTCCGGAATGACGGGTTCATGTAATCACGTCATTCTCGCGCAGGCGGGAATCCAGGCATCATTTAGTAACCTGTATTTGTGGATTCCGGATCTCGCTCCGCGAGTCGGAGCTCGTCCGGAATGACGGGTTCGGCGAACTGTGAAATAGTTTCCAAGG
>Ga0255042_10000106_pt1 | contig 8298 bp, 7 predicted proteins | sample BC1_12_5_MG_FD_183008 | JGI IMG/M metagenome (GOLD analysis project Ga0255042, IMG submission 183008) | Seawater microbial communities from Strait of Georgia, British Columbia, Canada - BC1_12_5 | ecosystem: Environmental > Aquatic > Marine > Strait | place: Canada: British Columbia | collected...
ATTGGGCAGCGCCGTGAAGGCGATCATTCACAATTCCATCGATTTTTTTCTCAATCCAATCCATATTCACAAGAATCCGCAATCTGCAATCCGAAACTGGGAACCCGCCCGGAGGGTGGGAGTCCGAAGGACAAATCCGAAATCTCAAATCCCAAGCACCAAATTACAAATAAATCTCAAATTCCAATATTCAATGACCAAAACACAAAATAGGTTTGGAATTTAGAATTTCGGTCATTGTTATTTGTTTGATATTTGTGATTTGTGATTTGGAATTTCTGTTTATCCATTACTCCAACACTCCTGAGGTCAAATGTCGCTGTTTATCTGGTCCATTGCTTAATCCCTAGCCATCCCCAATTACTCTATCCAATGTCTCCTTGAGGGCCGGGACCGTTTTCAGCTGGTCGATCTCTTCGGGCAGGATCCAGCGCATTTCTATATTTTCCCAGTCGAGTCTGATCTTATCAGGTTCATACACTGAAAAAAGGAAAGGATGCACACGCCAGGCACGATTTTGAGCGTCGTCAACAATCTCAAGGGGATTCCCAGCTTTCACTAAAGTCACGTCTTGCTTACTAAGGCCGACCTCCTCAGCCATCTCCGAGTAGGCTTGCTTCAGAGGATCCTCGCTTTCCAAATAACCGCTAACCCCGGCCCAATGTCCCCGATACGTCCCTACCTTGCTGCTTCTCTTCAACACCAGGATTTTGCTGCGGTGGGTTAGAAAGACAGTGACCACGTCTTGGAATTCACCCATTTCTTGTTGCTCAGCGGTGGGCACGGAACTAAAACCTCAAAAAGGATGACTAAACGGTAGACGGTAGCGTAAAGCGTGATTACTATTTGAACACACTATAGGCATTGCTGCAAAGTCCAAATGAATTTTGGAAAGCGATAAGTGAGAAATGACTCCAGGAGGATTTGAAAATATGGCCAAAAGGATTTTTGTCTGCCTAGTCGTCTTGATATTGAAATTCACCGTCCCGGCTTTCGCCCAGCCGGAACCACTGCAAATACCCGACCTTGAGTCCCTGGCTCTCCCTGAGGAAATGGCTGCCCGGGTGAGTAACGTGCTGCCATCAAAACCGGGTGACACCTTTGTGCAACTGCGAAACGGCATGACCGTCCTCATCCGAGAGAATCATGCCTCTCGGGTCGTCTCCACTCAGATACTAGTAAAAACAGGCTCTATATATGAGGACAAGTATTTTTTTGGTGGACTATCTCACTATCTCGAACACGTGGTTTCAGGCGGGAGCACAGCCTCATTCACTGAAACCGAAGCGCAGAACACCCTGAAGTCGCTTGGCGGAGCGAGCAATGCATATACCGGCTATGACCAAAGCGGCTATTTCATTAACACTACAGGGGAGCACTATCGGGAAGCCCTGCGGCTTTTGTTTTCTTACCTGTCTGAGAGTCTACTGGAAGCGAAAGAGGTCGTTAGAGAAAAGGCGGTCATCCAACAAGAATTCAAGCTCGGAGAGACCAATCCAGGGCGACAGCTGTGGCAGTTATTTGCCCGGACGGCCTATCTCAAGCACCCTGTTCGTCATCCGGTAATTGGCTACGAGGACGTGTTCGTTACCATCAGTCGTGATGACCTCCTGGACTACTACCGGCAGCGGTATACCCCCCAGAATATGGTAGTAACCATCGTTGGGAATGTGCAGGCTGCCGAGGCTTTGAAGGCCGTTCTGGAGCTTAGCAATAAGATAGTGCGGACTTTCAATCCACCCGTAGTGATAGAGACGGAACCAACCCAGACCACAGCAAGATGGGCAGAAAAGTCATTTCCTCCCGCCAGATTAACAACCATGATGATCGGGTTCCACACCGTCCCCTTGAATCATCCAGATCTTTACCCTCTAGATTTAATGGCAATTATCCTTGGCCGGGGGCGAAGCAGCAGATTCTACCTAGACCTCAAGGACCAAAAGGGCTTGGTCCTTTCAGTGAGCGCCTCCAGTTGGACCCCAGCTTACGCTCCTGGGCTATTTAGTTTTTCTTTTAGCCTGGATCGCGACAAAGTCGAACCGACTCTAGCCGCTACCTGGGAAGAGGTGGCTCGAATAAAGAAAAACTTGGTGAAAAAAAGCGAGCTGGAAAAGGCCAAGCGTCAGGTCATTGCTAATTTTACCTTCTCCAAACAGTCCGCATCTGGGATGGCCTCCAGTCTAGCCAGCTCTTTTGCTGCTACGGGTAACCCCTATTTCGACAGTTTGTATGTTGAGAGGATCAAGGCCGTCGGTCGAGAGGATATCCGACGGGTGGCCCAAACTTACCTGCGCCGGCAGGCGAGCACGGTTGCCATTTTGTCTCCACCGCGCAATCAGGCCAAGGAGGCGGAAGCAGTGCTGCCGAGGACGGCAGGGAGAATAAAGAAAGTCACTCTCGACAATGGCTTGACCTTGCTGATGAAACGCAACCCAGCAGTGCCGATTGTGAATTTCCAGGTTTTCGGCCTTGGGGGACAAAGGTTCGAGCCAGGGAACCTGAAGGGAATTGGCTCTTTCACCATGGAACTTGTCACCAAAGGGACTCGGAGTAGAAGTAAGAGGGATATTTCCGAAACCATAGAAAAGTTGGGCGGTAGTCTGGACGCAGGCTCAGGGAGGAATACCTACTATGCCTCACTAGCTGTACTCAAGGATGACGCTGAAACCGGGCTGGAACTGCTGGCGGATGTGCTCCAGAATCCAAGTTTCCCAGAAGAGGAAATCGAAAAGCAAAGGGCAGATACCTTACTGGCCATCCGGCGGTTGGATGAGAGTTGGCAAAATGAAGTGGCCCGGGTTTTCCGTCAGCACTACTATCGGCAGCATCCATATGGGAATGATATTATTGGCACCGGAGAGACGATCAAGAGCATGAGCCGCGGGGACATAATGAACTTCTACCAGCAAACTGTCATGCCTAACAATGCGGTGTTGGCAGTATTCGGTGATATTGAGCCTGAGGAGATGGCTGAAAAGGTGAAGTCTGCTCTCGGCAAATGGCGGCCAGGTAAAGTAGTTGAACCTGTCGTTTCTAACACCGTAGCGCCCCTCACTGCCAGTGAACAGGTTCGGAAAAAGACAGAAAAAGTCTCGGCTGCCATCTATCTGGGTACCAATGGCATGACCTTGAAAGACCCCGAGAGGCCGACTCTGGATGTTATCGATGCGGTTCTCTCTGGTATTGGCTACCCAAGCGGCTGGCTGCAGGAGGCCTTGAGGGGAGGGGATCGAAGTCTGGTTTACGTTGTCCATGCCTTCCCTAACTCTGGTATAGATGGTGGCCATTTTGGCATCATCACCCAGACCACCATGGCCAACTATGAGAAGGTGGTTGAGATAATTCTGGAGAAGCTGGAAAATATAAAGCAGAAGCCGTTGGACCCTGAAGAATTGGCGGCCGCCAAGGATATGATTATCACCATGCACGAGATGAGTCTGGAGACCAATGATGGCCAGGCCCGCAGTGCAGCCTTAAACGAAGTGTTGGGGTTGGGATACGATTGGGATGCTCGCTACCCAGAGCTCGTTGAGCAAGTAAGTGCAGAGGAGGTCTTCACAGTGGCACGGAGGCTCTTTCAGCACCACTTGCTTGTAAGCGCCATTCCAGAAAAGCCGGTGGAGGCACTTATCCCTCCTGAGCAAAAGCAGAGAATGCATGGACAGTAGGGGAGATTTCGGATTGCGGATCGCGGATTTAACTCGTCCTCGTTACCGATATAGAGATGTTGAAGTTGACAAAAATTACAAATCACAAAACCCAAATCACAAACAAATAACAATTACCGAAATTCAAAATCCGAAACCTTCACATCATCTTAAAAAAATCCAAATATGTTTGGGTCATTGAATATTGGAATTTGAGATTTATTTGTAATTTGGTGCTTGGGATTTGGGATTTCGGATTGCGATTTGGGGACTTAATTCCTTAATTCTCTTTGTGATCATTCCCCACTCCGCGAGCCAGCTTACTACTTTTTCTTGTCAAAGCCTGTGGTCAGTGATAAATTGGGGACAAAGGACCAAGAAGGTCTGTCGGGTTGCTGGCAGCAACTTTGACGGCTTCGTAAAAAGTCCATCTATCCCGCCCCGGCGGGATTGCGCTTCATCTTTAGTCATTGCGGCGTACCTGTGAGTACGCCTCATTCCTAAAGGTTCGCGCGCCTTGCATCTGGAGCTTTTTACTGTGCCGTCTTATTAATGATTTTTTACGAGATCATCAACTTTAGTGGGGCTACGAAAGCTCGTATCTTTGTAGAGTTAACGTGGCCCTATTTTATTCAACATCGCAAACCTGGTCCTCAAGGCAAGGTCAGTCCCGCCCGTGGCGGGATTGCCGGCAGAAGAGGTTTAAGGCACAAGGCGTGAGGCGCAAGGCATAAGGAGAGAATAAGTTTTCTTTTATTGTTTTTCCCTGTACCCTGTGCCCTGTGCCCTGTGCCTTGAGCCGTTCCCTTTGGGTTCGGATTCTTTACTTGATGTCAGGAGGTGAGAATCATGTGTGAAGCCAACGCCTATCTGCTCAAGGGCGGCAAAGAGGAGCTGATTCTTGAGGCTGTAGACATTTTGGAGCACGACGAAGATGGGAAGATTCGCCTGGCCAACATCTTCGGCGACCAGAAGGTGCTGGATGCCAAGCTGAAAAGTATGTCACTTGTCAATCATAAAATCATTCTTGAGTAAGGGACAAGGAAGCTCTCGCCCGCTCCCCTCCGCCTAGGCTCTGTGATCTCTGTGAGAGAGGATTGGTGTTTAGATTTCGACTTCGCGGGCTTCGGTCCGGGAAGGAATTGTCTTGATGTCCAGGTGATGGTGAGCGGTGACATAGCGGACCGTTGTGGTCTTGGCGCGCATGGCTACTGAATGGCTAATGGCGACATTGCCCTCATAGCGAACACCACGCAGGAAGTCGCCTCCGGTGATGCCGGTGGCACAAAATATAATACTGTCCCCTCTCGCCATATCTTCGGTGTCGTAGATTTTGTCAAAATCGTCTTCCGAGTAACCCATATCCAGAATTTTCTGTCGTTCTTCATCGTCCCGTGGCCAAATTTTAACCTGCATCTCTCCCCCTAGACATTTCAGGGCAGCAGCAGCGAGGACCGCCTCGGGGGAGCCACCTATACCAAATAGGATGTTCACGCCTGAATCCTCAATGGCAGTGGAGATGGCCCCGGCAACGTCACCGTCGCTGATAAGCTTGATCCGCGCACCAGCATCTCGAACCTGCTCTATGATCTCCGAGTGGCGGGGACGGTCAAGTACTATGGCGGTCAACTCTCGGGTGCGGGCGCCGGAAGCTTTGGCCACCCGCTCCAGATTAGCCTGCACTGAATCATTGATGTCAATGCTTCCCTTGGCCTCAGGGCCCACGGCAATCTTGTTCACGTAATAGCTTGGAAAAGAGGCCAGAGTACCTTGATTGCCTACAGCTATTACTGCGATGGCATTTGGAAGCCCTTTTGAGGTGAGAGTGGTGCCATCTATCGGATCCACGGCGATGTCCACCTTAGGGTCTCGCAAGCCGCCGCCGCCCACTTTCTCACCGATGTAGAGCATGGGGGCCTGGTCTTTTTCCCCCTCCCCGATGATAATGGTGCCGCGGATGCTAACAAGATCCAGCATGCCACGCATGGCGTCCACTGCTGCCTGGTCGGCTGCTTCTTTATCTCCTCTTCCCATCCAACGGCTGGCCTTGAGAGCCGCTGCTTCTGTGACTCTGATAAATTCCAAAGTGACTTCACGACCTATGTCAATCACCGGCATTTTTTCCTCCGTGCCTTACCAATGATGTTTCGGCAACAGCAATAAGATTGATCAACAGACTAGTATCCAGAATCTGCAATCTTCAATCAACAATCTGAAATCTCAAACCGGGAACCCGCCCGAAGGGCGGGAGTCCGCAGGACAAATCTAAAATCATCCTAGGCGGTTAAGAGGGCAATGACCTCCCCGGCGAGTCCCGCGGAATTGGTGGCCTCGAAAAGTCGAATGGCCTCCTCAAATGCCTGTTTGGTTATGCGCTTCTTATAGTCCTCTCCCACTTGGTTCAGGTCTTCAGCGAAAGCTTTGTTCGCTTTCTTTATGTTACCCCCGGTGTTGCCCGTCTCCTCTGCCCATTTCCACATCTTCTGCCAAAGCTCATCAGGAACGCCCCGGTACGGCCGTTTGACGTAATGTTTTTCGGGAGTAGTGATGGCATTGCCATTCTGGTTCATGGCGAGGCCGAAACTGATATTCTGCCAGAAGGTACCCACGTTACCTTTGCGGATGCCGTGGTAGATGAATTGGGTGATCTTGTCCAAGGATGTCCCGGTTATACCATGTTGAGCAATGTCCACTTCCCAAGACTGAATGGCCTCCCAAATTTCCTTGGTGAGGTCAAGTTGAATTCCTTCCTGGTTGGCACCGAAATAGGTGCCGTGGATGGAGCCGTTATTGATTGCCAGTAGATTGGGGTGGACGCCTCCGTGGACCAAGTTCCCGATAAACCATGAAGCTTCATCCGGGTTGGTGAATCCCTCCGCACTACCGCTCTTGGCCCCTATTTCACCGAGTTCAACTTCCAAAGCCAAGCCAGCGGCAACCACGGGCTGGGCCAGCTCCAAAGTGGCAGCCAGATTCAGTTCGTTCTCCATATAGGAGCAATCGATGGCAAACGAGGTGAACCCTGCTTCCAGTTCGGCAGCCACGAGCTCTGCCACTTCCTCTTTCTCGTCCATATTTTTCACTGTAATGTGGTCGCCATGGATAGCGAAGGGTACCGAGGTATTTCCCAGTCGATCATTCTCCGTCACAATAAATTCGGCGAAGCTCATAGGGTCAAACTCGGTATAGGTCAGCTCAGACTTGGCAATCTCATACATTACCGGGGCCTGAGTGGCCATAGAGGCACGGATCATACCCTCTACGGGTAAGCGGCAGCGGATGTTTGCGGCCATTATCATCGCATTTGCTTTCCTAGCCGCGTCGCAAAGCGCCTTACCGTTCACCAGCGGTGCCTTGGAATCTGGAAATCGTTTCTGTACGCTTTCAGGCCGATATTTTGACAAATCGGTGCTCATCAGAATCCCTCCTATCTGTCCATTTGTTCAGACGTTTGAAAGAGATAGTAACCCTGATGTTCAATCCTACCTTTTACCTTAATCCTAGGGCGATGAAAAAACAAGCGGCAATTTATCATCGCAGCTACTATTTTGATTTAATTGAAACCTTGTCAATTGCCGTAACAGCGCCTTAGTCGAGAACAAGTAGAAAACCCGATCATCTGTAGAGGTGATCGGGGCTTTTTTGTGCCCATATCCGCGGTCGCAGTCACGCCGGGGCGTGATGAAATATGCGGGCAAGATGTGGCAGCCGGATGTCAAGTGGCAAAGTTTAGATTAAAGTATGAAATGTGAAGTTATTGTCGCGTCTTCCTATTTGAATTTTGAGACATTACCATCCAATAGTCCCCCAGCTTCTATTGATAAGGTCCTGTACGATATGTCTCCTTTCACTTTCCCCGTGCGGAAAAAAGTTAATCTACCCCTGCAAATCATTTCGCCTTCAAAGTTTCCTGCCACGTTTACTGCCTCGGCTTCAACAGTCGCATCAACATTACCATCTTCCATAATCTCCAGGGAACCACACTTTATAGTCCCTTTTACGGAACCATCTATTATCAGGTTTCCTTCTGCTTCGATGCGTCCTTCTAGCTTACTGCTTGCTGAAATGACGGTAGTATCAACCGGCTTGATCGGATTCTTGAAAAGCTTTACTTTTGCTGGTTTAGTCATGTGCTTGCTGGGTTTTTCATTTCTTTTCTGCCACATGGTTAATCCTCTTTTTTGAGTATAAAAAAACTATTTCGTAACAGTCATGGTAAGTTGCAAGCTTTATGCCTGGCTCATGTGCTCAGGTAGGCAGTATGGAGGGGTGGGGAACAGGTGGATTAATAGGCTTTGCCAAGCATTTCCTTGCACTGAAAGTCATCACACAGGCTGCATACTGACTCGGCTTCTTTTGGCAAGAGGTTCGTATATGTGTCCAGAAACTTTAAGGACAGCTGGCCGACCAGGGTCTTTAAGGGTTCGCACAATGGATAATACTTGCAATTTTCTGGTTTCCTGCGCTTTTTCATGAAGGCTTCACTCGTAATGCCCGAGCCTTTGGATCGAACTGGCTTCAGGCGATTTTAACGGTGCAAGGCTCGTACCAACAAGAAAGCGGAGCCAAAGCTCAGCACGTTTTTTGAAAAATGAATACGTTCTTATATCGAGGGTTGCTGAAGACTTTCAGATTCGTTCTCTGGAGCAAT
>Ga0255042_10000113_pt1 | contig 8171 bp, 4 predicted proteins | sample BC1_12_5_MG_FD_183008 | JGI IMG/M metagenome (GOLD analysis project Ga0255042, IMG submission 183008) | Seawater microbial communities from Strait of Georgia, British Columbia, Canada - BC1_12_5 | ecosystem: Environmental > Aquatic > Marine > Strait | place: Canada: British Columbia | collected...
ATAGGCGTATTTGGGATTTCTACTTGGGATTTCGGATTTTCTATTATGTGTGTGTCTGGAGATGACCAACCGAAGACGGGTTACTTACCATTGCTATGGGAAACCGCGAACTCTGCCCTGTAAACCACCACTTGCCCTTTTCTACCTTTTATGGCCAGTGGTTGGAGCGGATCCAGTCCCACAAGGCCAGAAATCGAGTCCACAGAATCTGCTAGTTCATTAACTGTTGACTCGCTCACCAGAACCTCACCAGGACCTGCCAGATCCTGCAAGCGCTTGGCCAGATTTACGGCATCACCGATGTGCGTATAGGCAAGGCGCTTTTCTGTACCTATACTGCAAGCCGTAGCCATCCCTGTGCATACCCCAATGTGGATGCTTATCTCAGGTAACTCAAAGCGCTGCAATTCTCGCCGAATTTCATCCATTTTTCCTTGGATTTGGACGGCGGCTTCCAATGCGTGGGAGGCATTTTCTTGAGCGGTGGTGGAATTACCAAAGACCATCATAATGCCATCGCCCATAAACTTGTCTAGGCTACCACCATACTGAACCATTACGTTTTCGAGGGCAGCGTAGAAGGTGTTGACAATAAAGACCAGGCTCTTCTGATCAAGTTTTTCTGAAAGGCCAGTAAAATCACTGATATCAGCGAAAAGGACGGAGACCTTTTGAGTTTGGCCAGCTCGGGCTGGGAGTTCCCCACTTGACATAATGCGGTCTACTACATGTTTGGACACAAACCGTGATAGCATTGTGCGTCTGCGTTCTTCTCCGATGAGGTTCTCCTTGAGATCGAGAACGTATTTTTTGTAAGCAAGAAGTTGATTACGGCGCTGCTCGGCCCTGGAAAGTGTTTCTTCGAAGGTGCTCAGGTCGAATGGCTTTCTCAAAAAGTCACAGACGCTCAGTTTGAGCGCATCTATGGCATTTCCCAAGGTACCGTAGGCTGAGATGATAATGGGAACCACATCCTCACAGCGCTCTCTTACTTCTGTAATGAGGCTTATCCCGTCCATGCCAGGCAACCTCAGGTCAGAAATTACCAAATCAACCTGGTCATCCCCCAGCTCTTCCAGGCCTTTCTCCGCAGAATGCGCGGCGATAACTTCGTACCCACGATGTTTGAGAAGATTGCTCAGGGTGAAGAGCATTGACTGTTCATCTTCGACCAATAACACTTTCATCAATGTCATCCTTCAAATCCGAAGGGATTGTAAGCCATTCTTGATGTGAACCAAACCGTTGGCTGATTGCGCTCAGGACAGCATAAAGCACAACCCGTGCCAACTCCCGGGGACCTGGCAGAATTAGCCTAACCACACTATTTAGGGTGCTTTACAGGGGTTGAGAGGTATACGATCGGGTGTGACTTCCGTTCAATTTTGCAGCACTGCTGGAGGGTCATATTCGCATAAGTCCCGGTGGCGAAACAATAAAAATAAGGGTGTTGGATAGTGATCCAAAAACATCATTGGCGAAATCGCCAAACGCCCAGTTGGTAGCGCTTTACACCACTCGGCAAGCCGATTTTTCCAGCGGGCGGCAGGCGGCAGTTTCAGTGTCTGGCGAGAAATGTATGAGACTATTCAAGGTGATAGGCGTTCCATCCTTTCTCGCCTTTCCCGCCTTGAACTTTTCTCGCTATCTAATTCCGTATTTCTTGAGACGATAGAGCAGGGTGTTTCTGGTGATGCCTAGAAGTTTGGCTGTCTGTACCTGGTTTTTGCTGGTTTGCGTGTAGGCAGTGGTAATAATTTTTTTGATCACGTCATCGAGGCAGATTCCAGATGAGGGAATCTCAGATGGTGGAAAATCCTGGGTCTCTTTTCCAGGATCATGCTTGGTTGGGGCAGGAGAGGGGGTTGTTGGCGTAAGGAAATCAAGATGATCAGGTTTTACTTCGGTGGAATCTTCCAGGAGGGTTACTCGCTCAATGGCATTCTTGAGTTCGCGGACATTGCCTTTCCACGGGTGATTCAGCAAGATTTCTTCAGCTTTCGGTAACACTTTATGAAATTTCTTGCCATATTTTTTGTTAAAGATTTCAAGACAATAGGTAACCAGAAGCGGAATATCCTCTTTGCGCTCCCTCAGAGGAGGGATGTTGATGGCAATGGTGGCTAGACGGAAATAGAGGTCTTGGCGAAACTGGCCTTTTTCAATTAGTTGCTCCAGCGGTTGGTTGGTAGCGGCAATGACACGGACGTCTGCCTTCTTTGGCTGTGAGTCGCCCACTGCGTAGAATTCCTTTTCTTCCAGAATTCTGAGAAGCTTGGCCTGAACATCCAGAGGCAGGTCAGCTACCTCGTCAAGAAGAAGGGTTCCGCTGTGGGCCTCCTCGAAAAATCCCTTCTTACCTTTGGTATGGGCACCGGTGAAGGCACCCCGCTTGTAGCCGAACAGCTCACTTTCCACCACCTCTTTGTTTATGGCAGCACAGTTGACAGCTACAAACGGGCTGGCAACCCGGGGGCTATTGAAATGGATGGCCCGGGCAAAAAGCTCCTTACCCACCCCACTCTCACCACCGATGTAGACATTGGCATCCGGACTTCTGGCAACCCGCTTGGCCATTGAAAGAGCCTGCAGGAACTCGGGGCTCTTGCCGATCAGATTATCGATGTTGTATTCCTTGGAGAGGGCTTTACGCAGGGCGGCGATTTCTTGTTTATAGTGCAACCGTTCCAGGGCCTTACCAATGGCAATTTCCAGCTCGTCCATGTCAATGGGCTTGGTCAGGTAGTCAACCGCCCCTTGATTAATAGCCTGAACAACATTTTTTGCTTCTCCATGAGCGGTAACCATGATTACCGCGATATAATCATCAATTTCCCTTATTTTCTGAAGTGTTTCGAGACCACTGCCTCCGGGCATGGAGATGTCCAACAAGACCACATCCGGTGGATTCTCCTTCACCTGCTGAATGGCCTTCTCACTATTGCGGGCTTCCGCAACTGTATAATCCTTCTTAAGGGCTCCCTTTAAAGAGGTCCTGAAGGACGCTTCGTCATCCACGATGAGAATTTTATAGATAGCCTCTTCCATGAGTTCCACCACAAATTTAGAGTTGTCAGGGAAAATTTCCTGGAGTTATACACTTTTTTGCGATTCTATACTAGTGTTTTTTATGGGAATTATGTCTGATTAAGACTCTCCCCTATTCCTCGACGGTCTTGAACAGGATCCTGAAAACGGTTCCTTGCCCCTCTTTGCTGGATACCCGAATTGCGGCTTGGTTTTTGTCCAGTATTTGGCGGGCGATTGACAGGCCCAACCCGGTTCCTTCCGGCTTGTTGGTAAAAAAGGGATCAAAGATTTTGGAGAGATTTTCATTTGGTATTCCCAGCCCGGTGTCGCCAACCAGCAATTCAACCCGCCGAGTGGTTGAGTCCGTTTGGGTGGTAACGGTCAGATCGCCACCATCGGGCATGGCTTGCATGGCATTGATTACCAGGTTGATGACTACTTGAGAAATCTGGGCCGGGTCAATGAGCACGGCTGGCAGATGATCGGCCAAGTTGAAGTGAACCATGAGATCGTCTCTGCGCAACTGTACCCTGGTAAGCTCGTGGACGCTCAGTACCACCTCGTTGATATTATTTTCCACCAGGTGGGCTGGTCTCGGTTTGGAAAACTCCAAGATTTCAGAGATGATCCGTTCGATCTTCTTGACTTCTTTTTGGATGTCGAGCATGTAGACCTGATGCTCTTCGCCAACATCCAGATCCCGCAGGAGGATCTGCGTGTTGAGATTGACGGTGGCCATTGGATTTCTAATCTCGTGTGCTATACCTGCGGCAAGGGTGCCCAAAGATGCCATCTTGTCCGCCTGCACCAGCTGCCGTTCCATTTTTATCTTATCGGTCACGTCGATGCCGTAGTTGATGATCAGGGAAAGATTGCCGGAGGCATCAAAGATGGGATAGGTGTACTCCTCAAGGGTTCTATTGACAATTGGATTGGTGCTGAGACGGTGTGAAGGCTTGCTGGTACGGATGGTCTCGCTCACCGGGCAATTGGGGCAGGGTTCACTTTCTTTGCGAAAAGCTTCGTAGCATTTTCTCCCCAAAAGCCGAGGAATTTTATCCCCAAAAAGGGAAGCGGTCGCTTTGTTAACCATGATTATGTTGTGGTCCAGATCAGTAATGGCTAGCGGCGACATAATTCCGTCGAAGACCGCCATCAACCTCTTCTTACTTTCAATGATGGCCTGTTCAAGGTGCTTCTGGCGGAGCTCTTTCTCTTTGCGCTGGGTAATATCTCGTACCACACTCATCAGATATTTTTCGCCTTTGAGCCTCAGGATAGAGGTGTTGACCTCTACCGGCATCTGGTTACCATCCTTGCGTATCATTATTTCTTCGCGATGCTGGCTGGGCTCGCCTTCCTTCTTCTCCTCCTTTTCAAGCTGGCCGTCATCTTGATGGACGAGATCGGCCATGATGAGGTGTAGCAGTTCGCTCCTCGTATAGCCGAGCATTTCGCAGGCTTTGGTGTTGATGTCCACTATGTGACCGTCGAACGTCTCCAAGAAGACAGCATCGTTGGCGCCTTCTACCAGAGTTCGATAGCGCTCCTCCGAATCTTTTAGTGCCTGTTCTGTCTGTTTGCGCTGAGTAACGTCTTCTAAGATTGCCTGGAATGCCGGACGTCCGTCGTAAGAGATCAGGCCCATGGTAGCCCGAATGTCCATGGTGGAATCGTCACTTGCCAAGCCGCGAAATTCAAGGGTCTGCTCAGATGGTGCCGACCGCTCCTTGTCGAGGTTCCGAGTCAGGTCTGCAAAGGTCTGACGGTCCCCAGGATGAAGCAATTCGATGAAATCCCGGCCCAAAAGCGAGGAAGGCTGGGGATAGTTAAACATGGTGGCCATTACGTTGTTGCAATAACGAATGACACCTTGATTATCTATGATGCTGATCGGATACAGGTCGCCCTCTACTAAAGAGCGATACTTGTCTTCGGAGCGAATGAGTGCCTCCTGAAGCTCGCGTCGTTCTTCTTCGATTTCGAGCGCTTTGGCGAGCATGGAGAAAACGGCCACCTCGTGGGGGAGCACTTTGTGGCCTTCAGTGAAGGCGACGCAGAAAGAGCCGCAACAGCGCTCATTGACCAAAAGTGGCTTGCAAATGCTTGTTTGCAACTTATGGTTCATTACCAGATAGTCCTTTTGCAGCTCTGCATCTTGACTGAGGTTTTCATAAACCTCCGGTTGCTCGCTTGTACTTTGTATAATTTTACTGAGCAGAGGGCCTCTCTGCGCTTCTCTGCCTTCTTTTACCTCCACTTGACCGCCGGCATGAGCCAGGGTAAGCGACGGTTCTTTTCCGTCCCTTTCAGCTCTGTAGTAAAGAGAACAAGAGGCGGCCAGCAGGTTGCTGGCTTCGAGGATAACTTTTCGGATATTGGCGTTGTGATCAGTATCGAAGTTAAAGAAGAGCTGATTCAATGAGCTGGTTCGTTTTTCCAGTCGCTTCTGAGGGGTAATATCGAGAAGGATGCCGCTGATGTGATCGATGTTGTTGTCCTCATCGAAGACCGCCTGGCCTCTCACCTGGAGCCACCTGTTCTTGCCATCGCGGTTTCGGATGAGGTATTCCCGAACCAGGCTGCTTCCCTGCTCCGTGGCGGAATGGAGCAAATCTGCTGCGAGGGAGCCGGTCTCGTCACCGCAGAGTGACGACCATAGGTCGGGCTCCGCCTCAAAAGCTTCAGGAGCGTACCCGGTTAACTCTTTGATTTTCTCATCCACAAATTGGGTAGTCCCATCGGCAAAGACGGTGAACACCACTCCTGGGATATTTACGAGCAGACTTCTGAAGCGTTGCTCAGAACGCAGAATCGTTTTTAACTGCTGGCGTTCCCGCCAGGCCCGTTTTAATTTGGCCTCAAACTCGTCGTTGCTGAAGGGTTTCTGGATAAAGTCTATGGCACCTGCAACCAGCACATCGTCATAGGAATAGTGCATGTTGAAGGCGGTCATCAGTATGACGTCAGTTTTGGGATAGTGCTCTTTGATGAACTTGGTGAGCTGGAGTCCATCCATCCCCGGCATGGCAATATCACTGATTACCAGAGAGAAGACCTCCTTTGCCAAAAGAGCTTTCGCCTCAGAGGGCTTAGAGGCAGTGGCTGACTCGAGGCCAATATTCTGGATGATGTCAGCGCAGAGACTGCGCACTTCATCAACATCATCAACCACCAGAATCTTACCCGCTGGTAGATCGGGCTTTAGCCAGGGTACCGGTTCGGTGTCATTCATGGGTGCCCCCGAATTTTTCGGGAAATGGCAGAAGAAAAACCTCTAAACAGCCATACACTGTAGCATCTATCAGAAAAGATTTCAATTGGAATTCTGAAGGGATGCGGCTCCTCAACTCTCCTCGTCCTTCCGAACGGATTGCCGATGACGAGGCACATCTTTTTTCCGAGGGACAGCTCTTATAAGCAGTAACAGGAAGAAAACAGCCAAGAATGTCTTTATTGTCAGGGCGAAGATAGTATCTGCAGACCAGATGAACAGGATAGGAACAATGATAACTCCCAACAGTATGAGGAGGATAGTAGCTATGTTTTCTTTGCGACTGGCCATTTATATCAACTCAGGTACAAGGTACAAGGCACAGGGCGTAAAGAAAGAAGCCAGGAGTCAGAATCCAGTAGTCAGTAGTGAACGGTAAATCGTTAGCGAGCATCTAATATTCGAAATCCCAAATTCCAAGCACCAAATTACAAATAAATCTCAAATTCCAATAATCAATGCCCCAAACATATTTGGATTTTTTTAGATGATGTGAAGGTTTTGAATTTTGAATTTTGGTCATTGGGATTTGTTTGTTATTTGGGTTTTGTGATTTGAAATTTTCATCAACTTCCGCGTCTCCGCGTCGTCCCGTGGTGCCCCCTTTCTTCTTTTGCCTCGTACCCTGTACCTTGTACCTTATACCTTATACCTCAAATACGCCATTCAGTAGAGATTACCAGGTAGTCACAGATCCGGTAAATCGGATTGGGGTTTTATTGACAACCATACTTTGCTATGTTAGATAAAACCGCTGTTTTAAGTCTATTAATGTCCAAATTACAGCGATAATCAGATGGGCGACTAGCTCAGTGGATAGAGCGTTGGTCTCCGGAACCAAAGGTCCTGGGTTCGATCCCCAGGTCGCCCTCCAGTAATTTCAAGGACTTATCCTTTATTGGACAAGTCCTTTTTTGTGACTGGTTGCGCATAGGTTGCGTCCAGTTGTGAGTTTTTGTAATTGAGATGCGACCAAACAATACTCTTAGCTATGCTTTCGATCGGCCTGACGATTCCGGCCCATCCGCTTCACATATCCTTCTCATACCCTTAATTCTGGCCAAGTTTGGGTATTGGCAAGATATCAAAAATCTCCCATCAATCACACCTACCCCACAATTTGGAGAATACAAACTAATCAAGCCCCTCGATCACCTTTGAGAAACAGAGTGACTTGATTTGAGAGATTCGATAGTCTAGCGTAGATAAAATCTGGTGGGAGGAAATCAGATGGGGACAGAACGAGTGAGAACGCCCACAGGGTTTGGATCTTATCTAACTCCACTTGGGAAAAGGCTTCTTCTCGTCTATGGTAGTATTTATGTCTTGGAGCTGCTTTTTGAACACTGGCTTAAAATCGGGATTGTCTCCGTTCTTGAGCTCTATCCTCTCGGCAATTGGAATTTTCATTTCTGGCAGCTTATTACCCACCCCTTCATACACAACCCAAACTCACCCATAAGCTTCATTATTAGCTGCATCATATTCTATTTCTTTGCTGCACCTGTGGAGCATACCTTTGGGCCAAAGCGGTTCTTGATTTTTTTCTATACCTCCGCACTTGGAGGAGCATTATGTGGCTTAGGATTCAGCTTTGTTGCAGGTTTCAATGTACCTTTTTTGGGGATGATGCCTAGTCTCTTATCCCTGATTGTCATCTTTGGGTTGTTGAGTCCAGAAGCCACTATATTGCTTATGTTCATTCTTCCCATAAAAGCAAAATATTTGAGCTATGGGACTATCATCATTACATTCTTAACCTTACTGGCAAAGGCCAATCCTCATGGTGCGTATCATCTTGGAGGGATACTTTTTGGTTATCTCTATTTTAGAGGGTTGGGAGAATACTTTGATTTGAGGTTGATTC
>Ga0255042_10000115_pt1 | contig 8122 bp, 7 predicted proteins | sample BC1_12_5_MG_FD_183008 | JGI IMG/M metagenome (GOLD analysis project Ga0255042, IMG submission 183008) | Seawater microbial communities from Strait of Georgia, British Columbia, Canada - BC1_12_5 | ecosystem: Environmental > Aquatic > Marine > Strait | place: Canada: British Columbia | collected...
GACCGGAACGCGGTTATCGGTGGCATCGACACGTCCGCCGGGGAACACGAACTTGCCCGGCATGAAGATGACCTTGTCATGCCGTTTGCCGACCAGAACCTTGGGCACACTTCCGCTGCGATCAACGAGAATCAGCGTCGCGGCATCTTTCGGGCGGCGGTAAGGATGACTGTCGTCTTCCTTCTCTTCTTTCTCAGGCTCGCTCATTTCACCAGCTTCGCAATGGTGCCTTCCTCGACGCCCTCGGGCCGGCTTTCGTCAAAGCCATGCATGCGGAACGCCCACTGCAATCCTACCACTGCACCCTTGACCGGCTGCAACAGCAACAGCGACGAGACCAGCGTGAAGGGCAAGTAGAACGCCAGTTGCAGCAGCATCGATGGCGCGTAGTTGGTCTCGATCCAGAGCGCAATGGGCACAATGATGTGCCCGACGATGACGATCACGAGATAGGCGGGCAGATCGTCGGCGCGGTGATGGCTCAGGTTCTCTCCGCAGGCCGGGCACTTGTCGGCCACTTTCAGGAAGGCGCGAAAGATCTTGCCTTCGCCACAGCTCGGGCAGCGGCAGCGTAAGCCGCGGGCCATCGCCTGCCAGAGATCGCGCTTGGGCAGCGATTGAGATGTCGATGTCCACGTCGCGGCGGGCATTGTGCGGCTTTCCATAACGGCTCCTTTGAAAGGCACTAGCCCTTCTTGTTCGATTTGCGCGCCTTGCGGGAAGGCTTGCGCGATTTCTTTCCGTCCTTCTTGTCGCGGCCTGGCCGAGTCTTGCCGCCTGTGTGCGGCTTACCGGCGCGGCTATCGCGCATGCGGCCACCGCGCGGAGCAGTCCGTCCTTCGGACAGCAATTCGAACCGCAGCGCGCCAGCCACCGGGGCAGCTTCTACCAGACGAACCTGCACGACGTCACCCAATCGATGCATGGCACCGCTGCGCGATCCGATCAGGGCGTGGCGGGTCTCGTCGTAGTTGTAATACTCACTTCCGAGCGTGCGCACGGGAATGAGGCCATCGGCGCCCGTATCGGTCAGTTTTACGAACAGTCCTGCACGGGTGACGCCGGAGATTCGCCCTTCGAACGTCGCGCCGATGCGATCTGCAAGGAAATGCGCGATCAGCCGGTCGGCGGTCTCGCGTTCGGCTTTCATCGCGCGGCGCTCAGTGAGCGAAATTGCCGCAGCCACCTCGCTCAGTGTTTCAAACGTCTCGGTGTCGGGCAGCGCGCCTTCGCCAAGTCCGAGTGCGCGGATCAGCGCGCGATGCACGATAAGATCTGCGTATCGCCGGATAGGCGATGTGAAATGAGCGTAACGCCTGAGATTCAGGCCGAAGTGGCCGTAATTGTCCGCCGAGTACTCCGCCTGCGCTTGCGAGCGCAGCACCACCTCGTTCACCAGCGGCTCCGAGTCGTGGCCTTTGACATGGGCAAGCACGCGGTTGAACAGCGTCGGGCGCAATGCGCCCGTCTTCGCAAAGGAGATGTCGAGGGTTTTCAGGAATTCCTGAAGGTTGTGAACCTTCTCCACCGTCGGCTCGTCATGCACGCGATAGATCAACGGCAGCGCTTTCTTCTCGAGCGTTTCCGCCGCCGCGACGTTGGCGAGAATCATGAACTCTTCGATCAGCCGGTGGGCGTCGAGTCGTTCCGGCGTCACCACGCGGTCCACCGTGCCGTCGGCTTTCAGGAGAATCTTGCGCTCCGGCAAATCCAGATCGAGGGGATCGCGCTCGTCGCGCGCACGCTTCACCAGCGCGTAGGCGTCATAGAGCGGCTTCAGGATTGGATCGAGCAGGGGGCCGGCGGTGTCGTCGGGGCGCCCATCGACGGCGGCCTGCGCCTGCGCATAGTTCAGTTTTGCGGCCGACCGCATCAGCACGCGATGGAAGGTATGCGAGCGTTTGCGGCCGTCCTTGTCGATCACCATGCGCACGGCGAGAGCGCCGCGGGGCTCGCCGGGCTTCAGCGAGCACAAATCGTTGGAGATGCGCTCGGGCAGCATCGGCACCACGCGGTCTGGGAAGTAGACCGAATTACCGCGCTTGAGCGCCTCGCGGTCGAGCGGCGATTGCGGGCGCACGTAGAACGCGACATCGGCGATGGCAACGTTGACGATGTAGCCGCCCTTGTTGCTCGGGTCGCTGTCCAATTCCGCGTGGACCGCATCGTCGTGGTCCTTCGCATCCGGTGGATCGATGGTGACGAGCGGCACATTGCGCCAGTCCTCGCGTCCCGCAAGCGTTGCGGGCTTGGCAGCTTCGGATTCCCGGATGACGTCGGCGGGAAATTCCTGCGGAATTTCGTGTGCGTGGATCGCGATCAGGCTCACAGCCTTCTCGGTCTTGAGCGAGCCGAGGCGTTCCTTCACCCGGCCGGATGGCAGTCCGTAACCGCGCGAGCGCATCAGTTCGACACTGACCAGATCACCGTCCTGCGCACCGTTTGCGTCGGCGGCAGTGATCGCCAGTTCGCGGCCGACCTGCTTCTTGTCGATCGGGATCAGGCGTCCGTCGCCATTCGGCAGCGTACGGAAAATTCCGAGCACGCGGTTTCTGGCTTTGTCGAGCAGCTTGATGACACGGCCGCGATAGGTTTTTTCATGCTTGTTGTCGGGCTTCTCGATCCGCAGCAGCGCACGGTCGCCGACGCCCGCAGCGGTACCGGATGCGGCCTTGCGCGGGACATGGATGCGGATGACCGGGGCAGGGCCGTCTGTTTCTTCAAGCCATTCGGCCGGGGAAGCAATCAACTCGCCGTCGCTGTCGCGGCCCGTGATGTCTGCAACAATGGTTGGGGGAAGAGCCTTGACCTCGTGGACCTTCTTGCCCTGCTTGGCGATCAGTCCTTCGTCGGCGAGTTCGCGCAGAATGCGCCGCAGCGCCGCGCGGGATTCGTTCTTCAATCCAAAATGCCGCGCCAGTTCGCGTGTCCCGGCTTCACCAGGTTGCGCCTTGACGAACGCAACAATGCTCTCTCTGTCGGGAAAGGCAGTTGTCGCGTCGCTTTTCTTTTTCATTATCCGCGTGCTTTACCGGCGCTCTTCTTTTCCGCGATCTTGGCGACCTTGGCCGCCGCGACCTTCGCGACTTCCGCCTTGGCCTTTGCATCCTTCAGCGAGACGGGTTCGGCTGCGGCTTTCTTTGGCGCAGCCTTTTTCGCGGCGACCTTTTTCTTGGCGGCAGGCTTCTTCGCAGGCGCCTCGGATTCGGCGGCACCGTTTGTGGCGGTAGCGACCTTCGCGGGCTTTTTCGCAGCCTTCTTGGCCGCGCGCTTCGGCTTGCCGCCGCCCTTGGCCGCGCGCTCCTCGATCAGCGCGATGGCTTCCGGCAGCGTGATGGTCTCCGGCGTCTTGTCGCTCGGGATGGTGGCATTGATGCCGTCGATGGTCACGTAGGCGCCGTAACGGCCGCTCTTGACCATGATGGTGCCGCCGCGTGCGGGATACTCGCCGAGCGGCTTGCCCGGATCGGCGCCGAAACGGCGGCTCGGCCCCTTGGCGACCTTCTCCGCGATCAGCGTCACAGCCCGGTTGAGACCAACGGTGTAAACCTCATCGCCTGCTTCAAGGCTTGCATAGGTCTTGCCGTGGCGCACGAACGGACCGAAACGTCCGATGCCGGCGGTAATCACTTCGCCGTCCTCCGGATGCGGTCCGATATCGCGCGGCAGCGACAGCAACTTCAGCGCAAGTTCGAGTTCAACGTCGGCGGGCGACATGTTTTTCGGAATGCCCGCGCGCTTCGGCTTTTCGTCCTCGCCGTAGTCCTTAGGCTCGCCGAGCTGGATATATGGGCCGAAACGTCCGGCCTTGACAGCAACTTCAAGGCCAGACACCGGATCCTTGCCCAGCGGGCGATCGCTCGATCCGCTCGACGCGGCGAGAGGCCGTGTGTAGCGGCATTCGGGATAGTTCGAGCAGCCGACGAAAGCGCCGAACTTGCCGGCCTTCAGATTGAGCTTGCCGTTGCCGCAGCTCGGGCACTGGCGGGGATCGCCGCCATCAGCACGCGGCTCGTAAATATGTTCGCCGAGCATCGCGTCGAGCACGTCGAGCACTTCGGTGACGCGGACGTCCTTGATATCGTTGACGGCGCCGATGAAGTCCTTCCAGAAATCCGCCAGCACCTTCTTCCACGAGATTTCATTGTTTGAAATCTTGTCGAGCTTTTCTTCGAGATCTGCGGTGAAATCGAATTCCACATAGCGCGCGAAGTAATTCTCAAGGAAGGCCACGACGACGCGGCCCTTGTCCTCGCCGTGCAGACGCTTCTTCTCGAGCTTCACATAGCCGCGATCCTTCAGCACCTGAATGATCGACGCATAGGTGGAAGGGCGGCCGATGCCGAGTTCTTCCATGCGCTTCACGAGCGAGGCTTCCGAGAAACGCGGCGGCGGTTCGGTGAAATGCTGGGTGACGTTGAGGCTTTCGCGCTTAAGCGCTTCGCCCTGGTTAATCACCGGGAGGCGCTTGCTGTCTTCGTCCTCGGGATCGTCGTCGCGGCCTTCCTGATAAACGGCGAGGAAGCCGTCGAACTTCACGACCTGACCCGTGGCGCGCAATTCAAGCACGCGCGCGCCGGCCTTCGCCGTAATATCGACGGTGGTGCGCTCCATCTCGGCGGATTCCATCTGGCTCGCGACCGTGCGCATCCAGATCAATTCGTAAAGCCGGGCCTGATCGTTATCGAGCCTTGCCTTCAGCGATGAAGGACGGCGCGACAGGTCGGTCGGGCGGATAGCTTCGTGTGCTTCCTGTGCGTTCTTTGCCTTGGATGTGTACTGGCGCGGGGAATCCGGAACGTAAGCCTTGCCGTAGTCCTCGCCGATCACCTTGCGGGCCTGTGTGATGGCAGACGGATCGATCTGCACGCCGTCGGTACGCATATAAGTAATGAGACCGGTGGTTTCGCCGCCGATGTCGATGCCTTCGTACAGACGCTGGGCGATGCGCATTGTGTGCGCAGGCGCAAAGCCGAGCTTGCGGCTGGCTTCCTGTTGCAGCGTCGATGTCGTGAACGGGGACTGCGGATTACGGCGCGCCGGCTTGGCTTCCACCGCGGAGACGGTGAAATTCGCGGCTTCGATCGCCTTTTTGAAATCCTCGGCTTCCGCGCCGGTGCCGATATCGAGGCGCTGCAGCTTCTTGCCGTCGGCTCCGACGAGGCGCGCCTCGAAGGATTCACCGCGAGGAGTCGCCAGCGTGGTCAGCAGCGACCAGTATTCGCGCGGGACAAATTTTTCGATCTCGAGTTCGCGGTCGCAGACCAGCCGCAATGCGACGGACTGCACCCGGCCAGCGGAACGCGCGCCGGGCAGCTTGCGCCAGAGAACAGGGGAGAGGGTGAACCCCACCAGATAGTCGAGCGCGCGGCGCGCCAGATAGGCGTCGACCAGCGCGCCGTCGATCTCGCGCGGATTCTTCATGGCCTCGGTGACGGCCTGCTTGGTGATGGCGTTGAAGACCACGCGCTCGATCTTCTGGTCCTTGAGCGCGCGCTTCTGTTTCATGATCTCCAGGACATGCCAGGAGATTGCCTCGCCTTCGCGATCAGGGTCGGTTGCGAGGATCAGCTTGTCCGCGCCCTTAAGTGCCTTGGCGATATCGTTGAGGCGGCCAGCCGCCTTGGGATCGTTTTCCCAGATCATCTGGAAATTGGCGTCCGGATCGACCGATCAATTCTTGGCCGGAAGGTCGCGGACATGGCCGTACGAGGCCAGAACCTCGTAGCCCGAGCCCAAATACTTGTTGATCGTCTTGGCCTTCGCAGGCGACTCGACAATGACGAGATTCATTTGATTCCAATAACTTATAGGGGATACGCGGGCCGGAATCGCAAGATTCCATCAGGCTGGCTTGCCCGATACATGGGTAAAAGGTGGTCCGCTGTCAAATCGGGATCTGGTGAGGAGACCTGTTTTGAAGTCGAAATGCTCGTATAGGTTGTATGTAATGCATACTTGTGGTTGCGCTCCATATGCGTGTACAATTGTAAAATACACTTAAATGGACAAATTCCCTTGGTTTGGAAGGGGGCCGGATGGCCGCTCGCGACAGTCACAGTGATGTGTTGCGGACCGATTCACTCGCCAGGGATGGCGGTCCGGTTGAAGCGGCAAGCGTCATTTCGGAGGCTGTTGCGGAACTGGCGCAGCTCTCGCGCCGCCACCGCCTCGACATGCTGGCGCACCTGCTCGACATGGCGCGGCTCGAAGCGGATGAATTCGTCAGGCAGCGGCTCACGCCCGGCAAATTCTAGGCCAACGCCGGAGCCACGACCTTCGTGTCCGCTTGGTCCAGTGCGCGGCCGTCATGGGCGAGGATCCGCAACTTGCCGAGCGGTAATCCGTCCCTTCGATCGACCAACGAACTGCGAGTTTCGCTTGGTTTAAAGGCGTATTCTTCACCCCACTGCCGCAAGGCGACCAGTACCGGAAACAGCGCACGCGCCTTCGCTGTCGGCACATAATCCTGATAAGCGCTGCCGTCCGATGCCGGCTGCACCTCGAGAATGCCTTGCGACACCAGAGAGCGCAGCCGCACGGTCAGGATGTTCTTCGCAACTCCAAGATTCTTCTGAAACTGGCTGAAGCGCCGCGCGCCGATAAGCGCATCGCGGATGATCAGCAGCGACCACCAGTCGCCGATGGCGTCCAGCGTCCGCGCGATAGGGCACAGATCGCCCTGAAGACTCTTGCGTTTCACGGCCTGACCTCCGTTCACGAGATTGTGGTTGCATTATAGAACCAGAGGTCCTATTCAGCAAGTGTAGTTTCATTATGAAACCAGAAACCAAGTCGATCAAAACAGGAGCGTTCCATGAGGCTAAAGGGCAAAACGGCACTCATCACGGGCGGCAACAGCGGTATCGGCCTCGCCACGGCGAAGCTTTTCGTAGCCGAAGGGGCCCATGTGGCGATCACGGGGCGGGATCAGGCCAGACTCGATTCCGCAATGGCGGAACTGGGGCCAAACGGTTTCGGCATCAAAGCCGACGCCACCGATGTCGCGCAGCTCGAAGGTGCAGTCGCGCAGGCGGTGAAGAAGTTCGGCAAGCTCGACATCGTGTTTGCCAATGCGGGCATCGCCGGCAACACGCCGGTCGGCGGCACCACGCTCGCGGCGTTCGAGAACGTCATCAAGACCAATCTCACCGCCGTGTTCTTCACGGTGCAGGCGGCAGTCGCGCACCTCAACGACAACGGGTCGATCATTCTCAACGGCTCGGTGATTTCGGTACTCGGCAATCCCGGCTACTCGGCTTATGCGGCGACCAAGGCCGGCGTGCGCGCGATGGCGCGCGTGATGGCGTCCGAACTTTCGCCGCGCGGCATCCGCGTCAACGTGGTCTCGCCCGGCGGCACGCGCACGCCGATCTGGGGGCCAGGTATCGCGACGCCTGAAGCCGAGAAGATGCTCGAAAAGCGCATCTCCGCCAGCACGCCGCTCGGACGGATGGGCGAGGTCGACCACATCTCGAAGACCGTGCTGTTCCTCGCGTCGGACGACGCGGCGCATGTGCAGGGGCAGGAGATCTTCGTCGATGGCGGTTCGATGGCATCTCCCGCCGGCGCGCCGATCTATCGGGGATGATAAGGTTACAGGTGCCATTCCGGGGCGTGCGTGAAACGCGCGAATCCGGAATCTCGTCGAATTCCTCATTTGTCACATCGAGATTCCGGATCGACCGCGCTTTGCACGGTCATCCGGAATAACGGCCTTTCTCTAGAGCAATGAGACGATCCCGCCGCCGTGACGTTCCAGCCGTCCTGCCAGTTCAAGCTCGAGCAGGACGGTGCGCACCACGGCGGGCGACACATCCGTCATGCGGATGAGATCGTCGATGCCGATGGGCGAAGGACCGAGCAGGTTGAGAATACGTGCGCGGTCACTGGCGGCGGGCTCGTCGTCCATTGGCCGGCCGTCTTCGGGCTCGCTCATCGGCAACTCGACTGGACGGCCCATGATCGGCTGAACCGCGTTGATGACGTCGGCGGCTTCTGTCACCAGCGTCGCGCCCTGTTTGATCAGGTCGTTTGTCCCCGCTGCCCGCGGATCGAGCGGAGAGCCGGGCACGGCGAACACCTCGCGGCCCTGTTCATTGGCGAAGCGCGCGGTGATCAG
>Ga0255042_10000117_pt1 | contig 8046 bp, 7 predicted proteins | sample BC1_12_5_MG_FD_183008 | JGI IMG/M metagenome (GOLD analysis project Ga0255042, IMG submission 183008) | Seawater microbial communities from Strait of Georgia, British Columbia, Canada - BC1_12_5 | ecosystem: Environmental > Aquatic > Marine > Strait | place: Canada: British Columbia | collected...
ATTTGGTGCTTGGAATTTGATATTTTGCGATGCTCCATTACTCCATCACTCTATTTCTCCATTTGGGTATAGAAAAAAACACACTCTCTTTTTCTGGAGTGGATGAGAGGATACAACAACAGAAACTAAAAAATGAAATATTGCAATGATTTTGAGTGCATATGGGTTGGCACAACCTTTGCTGTCTCACCCCGGTATCTTCAAACGATTGAAACAGGAGCGAGATACATGGCGAAGTCGCGGGATGGAAGGGAAACGAAGAGTGAGCAAGGGCAAAGGGTACCAGAAACTCAACTACCGGTATTTTACAACAAAGGGGGGAGGCGGGTGGAAGCTAATGGAACTCGCTTTTCACCCAAGGGCTGCGTTATCTACACTAATCTTCCTCACAACTGTGGCACTTCATTCTCCCTAAGGATTACCAATCCGCACTCCAGCAAGACCATCCAGGTAGACAGCTCAGTCATCCTGCGGAAGCGTTTTGATAGCGCCAAGAAATGGGGTATGGTGGTTCGATTTATGAACTTGAGCAAGAGCGAAAAGGATGAGATCGGCGAAATCCTTTCCCAGGCGACAGCGATTCCAAAAACAGCAGGCGAATCGAAATACCTGAAAACCCCCATTGGTCAGGCGATCTTACGTTATTTCAACCTTAAAAAGTTGACCGAATAATTTCATCCGCATGTTTCACAAACATGCGGGTTTACAGTATGATCCCACAGAGTGGTCCCAGATCCCGCCTTGCGGGGGTCAGAGTTCAATGGGTTTGCCGGTAAAGATTGCGAGCTGTTTTGGAGTACTGGAGTTTATGAAATCCCAAACTCCAAGCACCAAATTACAAACAAATCTCAAATTCCAATATCAAATGACCGAAACAGGTTTTGAATTTTGAATTTTGGTCATTGTTATTTGTTTGGTATTTGATATTTGTGATTTGGAATTTTTAGTCACTCCAGCAGACTGCCGCCAGTGGGGAAAGACCATTGAAGCCCCCTCAGGGGGCAGCCCAAAGCCGGGTCCTTTGGGCCCGTATTCCTTACTCCTCTCTCACCCTGCCTCCCGATGCTAAGCACAACTTTGCCTCTCTCCTTTCTTCCTGGCATTAGACTTGCACTATCAAACGTGCCACCGATCCAGTTTCGTGGTCTCGCGACAGCAATGCATGAAATAACCGGGCTTATCTGATCTTCAGCTTTCTTTTCAGAACAAAGCTGAAGAGCCAGAGGGGAACGGAGTTTTTGTGGAAGACGGGGTAAAAACGGTTGCTGATTACCTGGAACTCTCTCAGGACATGAGCGAGGGGGAGTTTGTAAGTACCTTTTCTTTGCCAGTTCTGATCGAGAAGATCGGGATTTTCCCCCATGAGGATGAGGAGACCTCTCTCCTCTCTGGGACCGTTCTCGTGAATGAACAGTCCGATCTCTGGGAGTCTGAAGACGAGCCTGATGATCAGGACATACGAGACGCCAGAGTGTTTCTGCTGCAGAAGAAAGCCGGTTCCATGGGGCCGAATATATTTCTTGGCAGGGCTCCTACCAACGATATTGTGCTAGCCGGGGTTTCAGTATCAAAATCACACGCACAAGTCACTCACATTGCTGACACTGGGCGTTATCAAATAGCTGATATGTTTTCCTCGAATGGTACCTATGTGAATGGTGAGAAGCTTCATCCATTTGTAGAACACCAAATCAACGATTACGACCCCATAAGTCTAGGCCCTCATTATCACCTGATTTACCATTCTCCCCAGGCATTATATGAGTTGTTTGTCAGCCTACGCAGCTAACATCCAAATCAATTTTCACCCAAAGGCCCAGGTAGCTATCCTCCTCCACCAGGCGCACCACCAACTAGCAGGCTGGTGAATAAGCCTGGAAACGGCCTCAAACGTCATACCGGACGAGACGAAGTCGAGATCCGGTATCCAGTAAACTATTGTTTTTTTCTGGATTCCGGATAGTCGCTTCGCGCCTTCCGGAATGACGGATCTGATGCTCGCACTCAAAATATTGAGTTTTTCAGCAGCCTGCTAGGCACCAATGATAGGGAAAATACTTTCCTTGATCCGCTCAACGACCGATTTGGCCAATGCCTGGGCACGTCCAGCGATGACTGGGTGGGTTTTATGAGATGGATCCGAGAGAGTGGGATTCTCGCCCAGCTCGGATTGGTGTAGATCAATAAAGGATTCCGGCAAATTATCCGGAAGTTGGACTCCCTTCATAATGGCCCATGCCTTGGTCCAGGCTCGGGCCACATTCATGATATTGTATCCGCCTCCACCCAGTGCCACCCATTTGAAATCCCAAGATTTTATCTCCTCCACAACCCTGCCAAATCCATCTATACTGAGGTTCAAGGTGGCCAAGGGATCGGTGCTCATGGTATCCACGCCCAATTGGGTCACTATCACATCAGGATTGTAGGCTTGAACCAACGGCGGCACCACTTCCGTGAAAACTGAAAGGTATAGCTCGTCATCAGTTTCAGGTGCCAACGGTACGTTTACCGAATATCCCCGGCCTGGCCCCTGGCCCATCTCTTCCGGAAATCCGGTACCAGGAAACAGTGTATGGCCGTGCTGATGAAGGGAGATGCTGAGTACTTGATCGGTGTCATAGAACGCTGCTTCAACTCCATCGCCGTGGTGAACGTCAACGTCCAGGTAGACCACCCGCAAACCGTCCTGTACCATCTTGGCAATGCCTATGGCTGGATCATTCAGGTAACAGAATCCGGAGGCCCGGTCTTTAATCGCATGGTGCAGGCCGCCAGCAATGTTGAAGGCAATTTTCTTGTTTTCTTCCCTGATCTGGCGGACGCATTCAAGAGTGGCACCGGTGACTAAAAGAGACCAATCATACAAACCAGAAAAGACCGGATTATCACCGCTGCCCAGGCCGTATTCCCAGGCTTGCGAAGGAGCCTGGCCATCATTGGCCTCCTTTAAGATTCCAATATACTCTTGAGAATGAGTCAGGAGCAGGTCTTGTTCCTCAGCCTCCCGGGCTTCAACCCATGGTGCTTCAGCGTTGTCAAAGAGACCATAGGCGCGAATCAAGTCCATGGTCAACTGGAGTCGCTCCACCTTCAAGGGGTGATTGGACCCATAACTGTGACTACTGAATTGTTTGCTAAAAACGAGAACTGCTTGCTCGGCTCCGCTCATAACACTCTCCTGTTACTTCAACACCATTTCAACACGCCGATTGAGAGCTCTTCCCTTCTCCGTTTTGTTATCAGCTATCGGCCGGAAGTCGCCGTAACCTTTTGCTTTCAGCCGGCTGGCATCGACCCCGTGCTCAATGAGCCATCCTGCCACCGCTTGAGCTCGCCGCAAAGAAAGTTCTAGATTGTATTCTCGAGTGTATGTGGAGTCAGTGTGTCCTTCTATAGTTATCTTCTGTGATGGTTGCCCTTGGATCGCCGCCACAATTTCTCGGAGTTTTGTTTCAAATTGAGGCTTTATCTCAGCAGAGTCGATGTCAAAATATATGTCGTGAAAAATTGTGGTGCCGGTTTCCTCCTCGAGGGGTTTCTCTAGGACAGTCTCCTCCTGAACTTGATCCGAGCTGATTTTTTCCTTGGGCACACTCAGGCTGGCATCATAGATTGAAGTTACCAAGGCGTCTAATACGGGAACCTGGCATTGCGGCCGCCTTTCATCATCCACGCGCCTGCCATACCAGATGCCTTTCACCTGCCTCCCTTTGTACCATAGACCGTTCAGGGAGTTGCCATCTGACGATAAGACCAAGAAGGCGATGCCGGCGGTCGGTCCATCTTCCCACCAGTGGAACTTGAGAACACGGCCATCCGTTCTGCCGGACAGGGTGCCGTTGTCACCATCGTAACAACCTATCACCACATTAGCGCTCTGTTCCAATCGCATCAGACCGAAATTGGTCGCGTAGATTCCTTGGATGGGCCTCTGTTGTATGACTGCGCCTACGGGCTCCCCGTAGGCCTCGAGTTCCATGATTTGGGTGTGCCAGGAATTCCCCCAGTTCGACAAAACTTCCAACTTCAACCAACGAACCTCAGTTGGCTCCTCCAGTAGAAACACTTTCCGATCACCCTTGGCTGCTTCCCCGTCAAGTATGAGGTCAAAGCCCTCCTCATGGGAAGTTGTCGAGCCGTAGAGCACGAAATGACGCCCCGATATACCGCGAAAGCTAGATTCCTCTGTACCCGTGTTGTCAATAACAAAGGATTTCAGCAGGTATTGACGCGGCAGCTCTATCACAAAATCATTTGGATGGGGGTGACCTCTGGAGCTGCTCCATCCAGTGGTATTTGAGCCACTCAAAAGAGATTGGACGTTCCACCTTCCCCCGAATTGAGTTGTCGCTGACAGCGCCAAGGCGCCACTCTCAAGATCCAGTAAGTCTTTATCCTGGTCCGCCAGCAGAGGGGCTGAAGCAAGAAATACGGTCAGCACGAACCCCCACCACCAACCAGTCAGCCTTTAGTGGTTAGTCGACCTCTTGAAGCCTTGCTAGTGGACATTGACATGTCTCCTGATCATTTCCATCCATAAATGGCCCTTTTCAGCAATCTCTGCGGCAATATTCGGGATTTCTTGTGCGACGTACGTTAAGTACGCCTCCGCGCAATCCCTTGATTTTCTTGACCTTGCTGAAACCGGGAACCCGCCCAGAAGGGGTGGGACTGAGTCCCCGGAGGGGACGAAGAAAATTGCTCATTTATGGATTAGAAATACCAACCAGCGTCATCCGAGGTTTTCGTATGCACGCTATTGAGCGGCTCTGGTCAATTTTGTCCGAGCTCGGCGGCACGACCATCCAGCTTGAAACCATTCGAATACGGCAGTTTTGGCAGTATAGACCAAAGCGTTTCAGTTTTACAATGCCGTAGGCGGTGAACAGGAGGCACTTTCAAGGTGCGAAGCAGCAAAAACGCTGGTTTCTAGGTGGATCTGATGGTATTATCCACGGCGTTTTAATCTGAATGCATCTGGCAGAGTCGTCCAGGCGTGGGCTTGCTCATGGTAAATACTATGTCTCGCGGAATCTATAAAGCTGATTCGCTCTTAATGCTGACTGCTGTTATTTGGGGTGGTGCTTTCGTGGCTCAGAGGGTGGGAATGGATCATGTGGGTCCGCTCACCTTCAATGGTGTACGGTTTGCACTCGGGGCTCTCACCTTGCTACCGTTTGCTTTGCGGGGTGATAGAGCCACAGAAAAGGAGCGGCTCCAGCGTCTTACCAACAAACAGGCTGTTCTTGGAGGTGGTTTAGCTGGGTTGGTACTCTTTGGAGGAGCTACTCTCCAGCAGGTGGGTCTTGTCTTCACCACGGCGGGAAAGGCAGGCTTTATTACCGGCCTCTATGTAGTCATTGTGCCGCTCTTGGGAATGCTGTGGAGACAGTGGCCAGGCTGGGGCGGTTGGGTCGGAGCGATCATAGCTGCAGTTGGACTCTACTTTCTCAGCGTTACCACGGAGTTCAACCTTGCTCCCGGAGATGCCTGGGTACTTGCGAGCGCTTTCTTGTGGGCAATTCACGTTCTCTTATTGGGATACCTTTCACCCAGGGTAGACGTATTAAAGCTTGCCTGTGCCCAATATGCGGTTTGTTGCTTTTTAAGCCTGGTGGTGGCAGGGTTCATGGAGACTATTACCGTCCATGGTTTGCGAGGGGCAACAATCCCTATTCTTTACGGGGGTGTGATGTCTGTAGGGGTAGCCTACACCCTACAGGTGGTGGCCCAGAAGGTTGCACCCCCGACTCATGCAGCGATCATACTGAGTCTTGAGGCGGTGTTTGCGGCTCTAGCCGGCTGGCTTATCCTCGGTGAGGTGCTCACATCCCGCGGGCTACTTGGCTGCGGGTTGATGCTGGCGGGAATGACAGTGGCGCAGCTTTGGTAATTTCGGATTTCGGATTGCGGATTGCGAATTTGAGAAGGCATAGGGCATGGAGTTGAGTAGGTCGGGTGGTTTCCGCTTCGGCGGAGTTCACCCGACAACAGAGCTCGTCGGATCAATCCCGCTAAAGCGGGACTACGCGAGAACGATCCGATCTACTTATTAGTCCCTCAATGTTCAATGATAAAAGAGCAATGCGCAATGTGAAATGATTAGGGTTTTTCTTTCAGCGCCAGCTCAGCCAGGAATTCGAAAACTTCTAGGCCTTCCAGATCGGCTGTTTCCTCACCCAGGGCGTATTGCATGACCCAGGCAAGGTCTAAGTCACTCTGGGACGAGAGAGTTCCTTTCTTCAAACCCAGCGTGAAGTTTTCTTCGTTAAAAAACAAGGTATTCTCAAAAGTTGTAGCAGTCCCACCGTTCGTCTTTGGCCTGCCAAAGACCTGCAGATCGTACTCCAATACTCCCAGAGACACCGGCTGAAAATCCAGCAGTTCAAAAAAAAGATCGAAAGATTCCTGGATCTGCTCTAGAGATTTTTTTTCCAGACCCCGGCGCGCATCCTCCACCAGCAGGGCCAGGTCATCTTTGGTATAGCTGAGATCCAGCAGGGCCAGAGCATTGGCATGTATCCGTTTCAGTGATTCCTTACCCTTCGTGAAGATTACATCCTGGTCATTCATGACTTTTTTGATGTTCTTTATGCTGAACATTTCTTTCCACTCAGGGCTTTTTCGCAGGGCGACGTCGTACACGGTGGTGTGGTAGATGGCAAGCTCGTTGTCCAACACCAGCACCTCCATGCTCTCCCCCTCTAAGGGACGTACATAGAGGTGCAGGTCTCTGACCTTCTGGTGCTCAAGATCTGTCATCTCCAGGAGTTCCTGCGTGAGTCCCTTGTCCAACCTTCTCTGTCCAGGGGTCTCACGAATGGTTGAAGTTATCTTTCGCAGAAGTCCATCGAGGTTGATTTTCGCTCTCAGTTTTTCTTTGAAAGACATGAAAACCATCTCCTTTTGAGTAAGCAAATATTAACGTATCAAGTCCCGCGCTTTGCCTATGATAGCAGGAATTGTCAGTAGTTTGCTCAAATATTTGTAGGCGGCTACAACACTGTTGGACTTTCCCGGTTGAACTGGTATGCTCTTGCCTAAGTTCTAGCTGTGTGAGAGAAAGTAAAGAATAGGAGGACGCGGTTTTGAGCAGCCCCAAAAGGGAACGGCTCAAGGCTCAAGGTATAGGGCACAAGGAAAAACAATAAAAGAAACTTATTCTCTCCTTATGCCTTGCGCCTTACGCCTTGTGCCTCAAACCTCTTCTGCCGGCAAAGCCATACAACTCTGACCTAGCCCCGAGGACCAGGTTTTCTAAGGCTAAGTAATATGCGAAAGATAGGGCTCTTGAAGAATAGCATACAAGAGTATGCTTGGGGATCGAGGACAGCTATCCCTGAGCTTCTAGGCCAATCAGTACCGGCGGATAAACCACAAGCTGAACTCTGGATGGGAGCCCACCCTAAAGCTCCATCCCAGGTTCTTGCCGATGGCCTCTGGAGATCTCTGCCGGAGGTAATTCAAGAGAGCCCTGAAGAGACGCTTGGGCAGGAAGTAGCAGCTCGGTTTTCCAACAAGCTGCCATTTTTGTTCAAGGTGCTCGCTGCAGCGAAACCGCTGTCGATCCAAGCACATCCCAATAAGGAGCAGGCCGGGCAAGGCTTCGCCCGGGAAAATGAGCTTGGAATCCCCTTAGATGCGGTCCACAGAAATTATAGAGACGACAACCATAAACCAGAGATAATCTGTGCTCTGACACCATTTTGGGCCTTGAACGGTTTTCGCAAAATAGAAGAGACCCTCAGCCTATTAGAAGAAGCCAAGATTTCAGGGTTGGCAGAAATAGTATCGTTTCTACGGAGCCAACCCAACCGGGATGGGTTGAAAAAATTCTTCAACCATTTAATGACCACGGACAGCGGAAAACAAGGCAAGATTGTTGAGCAAGCGGTCAACTATGCTGAGAAGCGGACACATGAAGAACCAGTCTGGACATGGATGATCAAGCTCAATGAAGAGTATCCCGGTGATATGGGGGTTCTCTCTCCTATTTTCTTGAATCTTATCCGTTTGGAACCCCAGCAAGCCATGTATCTGCCA
>Ga0255042_10000129_pt1 | contig 7717 bp, 8 predicted proteins | sample BC1_12_5_MG_FD_183008 | JGI IMG/M metagenome (GOLD analysis project Ga0255042, IMG submission 183008) | Seawater microbial communities from Strait of Georgia, British Columbia, Canada - BC1_12_5 | ecosystem: Environmental > Aquatic > Marine > Strait | place: Canada: British Columbia | collected...
ATCAACCCTTTGAGATTGTAGACGTCAACCCTGTCCACCTTGAATCCGTGAATGGTGTTGCGGACCACCTTGTCCATACGTTCATATTGTTGAGGACTGCCGAGCATAATCCGACCAAACTTCAGCACCGTCGGCAGGACGAACTGGCTGAAGACCTGATGGTTCAAATTAATGGCAACCAAAAGGGCATACTGCTCACTCTGTCTGAAGAGTTCGTTCTTGGCCCGCTGTGAGATGAATATGGACAGTATCAGGGTGGGAATGAGAATCACCACAAGGCTGGTCAGAGTGAAATACTTCACCAACCGAAAGGGTTTGATGCTTTCTCTTTCCTCAACCCTCATCCGCATGAAATATGACCCTTGCTTTTTTCCACATTATACAACATTTGATATAACACAATCTGTACCCTAGAAACTTAAGCGCACCGAAAGTGCCATCCGATCTTTTCCGGGCTCCAACCCAAAAGACAGCCGATACTTTTGCTCGAGCTCCCTGCGGTATTTCCTTTCCTGCTTCTGATTCTCCTCACGTGCCGCTTGGACCGCACTGCGGATACCCCCTTGATACCACCCCAACTCAAAAAAAACGAGAATCCCGCCGAGAACCGGACTATCGTTTTGAAAAGCTATTACTGCTCCGGCGATAAAGAGAGCGTTAAGCAGGAATGATGAAGCAGCCTGGCCTGGCCGACCCGCGTAAAGATGCCCTGAACCTGGCAGCACCGCGGACAACGTTCCTGCCACGGTAGGGGACTTCTTACCTGTTTCAGGTCTCTGCTCCAACGCCTGGCGCAGTGATCTTGCCCGAGGATAATGTGTGCTCTCTGGCTGGAGCAACTCAAGGGTGGTAATTGCTTCCTCATATTTGCCGCTGTCGATCTGAAGCCACGCCAAGCGTACGTATACGGCATCAATTTCTGCATAGTCAGGGTACTGCTCGACAAATTGTTTCGCCCAGTAAATGGCCTCCGGGTAACGTCCCTGTTCCTCTCGGATCGCTACCATCTCCAACAAAGCCTCGCGCCCAGCAGGTTCCTCGGCTCGGCGATTGTGGAGTCTGATTAAGTGACTGAAAGCCTTCTGGGACTTTCCCTCCCGCCGATAGCAGCGGCCAATTTGGAGTTCAGCCTCCGGGACACGAGGGTCAGCGGGAAACAAAAAGAGAAAACGCTGGTACTCACTCAGGGCCCTGTAGAAGTCTTGCTCCTGATAAAGGTGATCGGCAAAATCCCACAAAAGGTCCGCCCGTTCTGCCGCCGCAACTGGCCGGGCCATAACCGACAGATATAGTAACAAAATCCAACACCAGCTGAACCGGCCTAGTAGTTTGGCGCCAACCATTTTTGCATCCGCTTCAGTTCTTTGGAGGATTCTTCATCTTCAGCTGCCTGTTCCAGGGCCGCCTGCAACTTCTTCCGCGTATGTTCGCTATTATCCCTTTTGTTCACATACTCTCTGTCCAAGTCGCGGGCCTTGAAGTAGGCCTTGGCCGCGTCCGCATAACGTTTTTGGTGGAAAAGGGCCACGGCCAAGTTGTATTGAGCTTTGCTGTACTGCGGGTTTAGCCTGACGGCCTGGAAAAACTCTTTTTCTGCCTGCTCCGGGCGGTCCTGCTTAAGATAAACCACGCCAAGGTTGTTGTGGGGAGTCGGGTAGGAATTATCAATTTCAATGGCCGTTAGAAAGTGAACCTCCGCCTCCTGCAAATTCCCTGCTTTGAGGTAATAGTAGCCCAGCGCGTTCCAGTAGGCGGCTTTGTGGGGATGCAATTTTACCAACTCCTTGTAACGCTCGATGCCTTCTGTAAAGGACCGCTCAGCGCCCCTGGCCAATAACGGCCCCGCAGCGAAGGAACTCAGCAAAATCAGGATGGCAATACTTTTGCGGATCATAACCTCTATCGTCGTTGTCTCACTGGCTCATTCGTGAGGTGGCATTAGTCTCACCGCGCCGCCGCGTCGCTCAGCTATCTGCCTACTGCTTACTCTTTGCTGCCGGCTGCCTGCTGGCCTTACGCTTTACGCTCTGCGTTCTTAACTTTCTGGCGCCAGTAATTCAAGCGCTCTCCCACGGTTGCCTCAAACCCCTGATTTGTTGGCTCATAAAACCGTAGGTCCTGTAAATCCTCAGGGAGATAGCTCATTGGAACGTGGGCCTCGGAATGATCATGCGGATAACGGTGACCACGGCCGTAACCCAATTGACGCATCAGACCAGTTGGTGCATTGCGGAGTGGCAGTGGAACCGGCAAATTCCCCTTGTCTTCGGCCTCCTGCCTCGCCTTACCGTAAGCCTTGTAAAGGGCGTTACTCTTCGGTGCCGTTGCCAAATAGACTGCTGCTTCGGCCAGGGCCAAATCTCCTTCAGGCCGTCCCAGAAAATGAAAAGCCTGTTGGGCCGCAACCGTTACCATAAGCGCTCGTGGATCGGCCAAACCCACATCCTCCGAAGCGAAGCGCACCATTCTGCGAGCTATATAGAGAGGGTCCTCTCCGGCCTCGAGCATCCTGGCAAGCCAATAGAGAGCCGCATCAGGATCACTTCCTCGCAAACTCTTGTGTAGTGCAGAAATCAGGTTGTAGTGTTCCTCACCATCCTTATCATAAATGAAAGCCTTTTTTTGGACGGCATCGACCACTGTCTGAAGGTTTAAGTGGCGCCGTCCACTGGGGTTTGGCGCTGTGGTCAGTACAGCCACTTCCAGGCCATTGAGGGCCAGACGTGCATCTCCTCTGGCCGCTCGAATCAGATGCGCCAGTGCATCTTCATCTATGTCCGTGTTCAGTCCGCCCACTCCTCGTTCCTTGTCCTCGAGAGCGCCCTTGAGAATCACCTCCAAGTCATCCTCACTCAGCGGTTCCAACACCACCACCGGCGCCCGCGACAGCAAGGGCGAAATGACCTCGAAGGAGGGATTCTCTGTGGTTGCTCCGATGAAGGTAATCGTGCCGCTTTCCACGTGAGGAAGGAGTAAATCCTGCTGGGCCTTGTTGAAGCGATGGATCTCATCCAAGAACAAAATAGTACGCTTTCGGCACATGCTCTGCTGTTGTCTGGCTTCATCAACAGCAGCCCGTACATCCTTGACGCCGGCGGTCACCGCCGAAAGGTTTATGAGGTGCGCCTCCGTATCTCGCGCAATCAACCGTGCCAGGGTGGTTTTGCCGCATCCTGGAGGACCCCAGAGAATTAGCGATTGCAGTTGGCCATGCCTGAGCAGCCGCCCTATCAGCTTTTCGGGAGCCATCACCTGCTGCTGGCCCACAAACTCGTCAGCAGTGCTGGGGCGCATGCGTTCCGCCAGCGGTGGTTCTGCCTGCCAGCCCGCCGATTCAAAAAAGTCCTCTTGTTTCAACACCCCACCTTGGTAGCAGTCAGCGACGAGCTGTCAGCAGACTAAGGTTTTGTTCTCATTGAATGCTGCGAGCTGATGGCTGACAGCTTGATTATCACTAGTGATTTCAAGGGATTTGAGCGAAACCTTACCCCATGCAATCTGGTTTGTCAATGCAGGCGGTTGCCCCAACTTCACCTCCTCCACCACCTGGTTGGTGCCCATCAACAAACCCAAACTTCCTCACCCCCATGGGGATGAAGGTGGGGTGAAATAATGGAGAGTGATACGAAGTCTGACTTGGAGAGAATTGATGATTTTGCTTTGAGAGAATGAAGGTTGAACAGATTGCTGGATGTCTGATTCTGGATAGCCGTGACTTGTTAATATGAAAAATGACTCACAACCCCAGATATGCCTTCTTTACCTTTTCATCAGCAAGGAGCTTTTCCGCAGAATCTGCAAGTGTTATCCGTCCGGTTTCCATTACATAACCCCTGTGGGCCACTTTGAGGGCCAAGTTTGCATTCTGCTCCACAAGGAAAATGGTGGTGTTATTTTCAGTGTTTACCTTCCTTATGATTTCGAAAATCTGCTTGACTATAAGGGGCGCAAGTCCCAGGGAGGGCTCATCCATCAGCAAGAGCGTCGGCCTGGCCATCAGTGCCCGAGAAATGGCGAGCATCTGCTGTTCACCCCCACTGAGTGTGCCGCCGGCCTGATGGCGCCTTTCTGCAAGAATCGGAAAAAGCTCGAATATGTACTCCATATCCTGCTTGATGCCATCTTTGTCAGTGCGCAAAAAAGCTCCCATGTCCAGGTTTTCCATCACGGTCAAGTATGGAAAAATTCGTCTGCCTTCGGGAACCTGGGAGATCCCAAGGGAGACAATTTGGTTGGGACTTAAATCATGAATCGGTTTACCCATGAACAGTATGTCGCCGGATCTCGGGGGCACGATTCCACAAACCGACATCAGCGTGGTGGTTTTTCCTGCCCCGTTTGCACCGATCAGGGTGATTATCTCGCCCTCGGAGATCTCAATGCTGACATCCTTCAAGGCCTGAATGTTACCGTAGAAAGTTTGTAGGTTCTTGAGCTTAAGCATCAACCTCTTCCCCGAGGTACGCCTTTATAACAGCGGGATTATATTTTATCTCTTCGGGTGTGCCCTGGGCGATCTTCTTGCCGTAATCCACCACAAAGATACGATCAGACAGGCTCATGACCAGCTTCATGTCGTGTTCGATCAGCAGGATGGAAATCTTCTCATTGTCACGGATCCATATGATCAGGTCGTCAAGTTCCTTCGTTTCCTGGGGGTTCATGCCAGCGGCCGGTTCATCAAGAAGGAGCAAAAACGGCTCAGTCGCCATGGCCCTTGCGATTTCAAGACGCCGCTGGGCCCCGTAAGGAAGATTCATGGCAAACTCATTGACGAAGCCGGCAAGGCCTATCTTTTCGAGGATGACGTAGCTCTCCCGCACCACTTCATTTTCTTCTCTGACCGTGCCTCGGCCCCGGAAAATGGCACCCAGGATTCCTGAAGACATGCGGCAGTGGCGGCCGATCATGACATTTTCCAGAACCGTCATATTGGGAAACAAGCGGATATTCTGAAATGTCCGGGCCAGGCCCCGTTCGGTCAAGTGATTGGGTTTCAGACCGTTTACACGTTCCTGCTTTTTTTTCCCAGGGGGCGCAATCAGCATGTCACCCTCAGTGGGGGGATGAATTCCGGTTATGCAGTTGAAAAAGGTGGTTTTTCCCGCACCATTGGGACCGATAAGGGCGACGATTTCCCCTTCCTTTACATCCAGATCCAGCTGATCCAGCGCCCGCAGACCGCCAAAGTCCATGCTCAGACCTTTTACTTCCAGTATTGGTGTCATTTACCTACAGATTCTCTTCTTTGTTGTTTTGTAAACCTGCAAACTTGTATGTTCGCCGAACATCGCTGACGATCCCGCCGGGACGAAAGACCATCATGAGCACCAGCATGCCCCCGAAAATCAGCATCCGGTATTCAGAGAACGCCCTGAGATATTCCGGCAGCAGGATCAGGACGAACGCTCCCAAAATAACCCCGATGATGGATCCCATTCCACCCAGCACCACAATGCAGAGGATGATAATCGATTCCCAGATGGTGAAACTTGCAGGATTGATAAAGGTGGTCTTGGCCGCGAAGATGACACCTGCCATGCCTGCCCAGGTTGCGCCCAGGGCGAACGCAGTCAGCTTCGTCTTTCTTCTGTCAACTCCCATGGCTTCACAGGCAACCTCATCTTCCCGCAAGGCAATCCAGGCCCTGCCGATTCTGGAGTCCTGCAAACGATTCACCACAAAAATGGTAAACAGTACGAGAAGGATCATGAGGTAATAGAGATATATGGTTGCATTGTGTAGAGATAGTTGAATGGAGAAAAGCGAGGGGCGCGGAATATTTGCGATACCGCTGGGCCCGAAAGAAAATTCATTCCAGTTTTCCAGAATGAGCCTTATGATTTCACCAAAGCCGAGGGTTACGATAGCCAGATAGTCTCCCCGCAAACGCAGCACGGGAAAGCCCAGAAGTATCCCAAAGAACACACCCACGCCGGCGCCGATGGGAAGCGCGGCCCAGAAACCAATGCCGAAATGGTGGTTCAGGAGCGCATAAGAGTAAGCTCCCACCGCATAAAAGGCCACATACCCCAGATCGAGCAGACCGGCAAGTCCAACAACGATGTTAAGTCCCAGACCGAGCATGACATAAATGAGGCCGGTTATCATGATATTGGTCTGATACATTGAGAAGATGAAGGGAAACACCAGCGCGAACACTGAAATCGCAATCAGTGCCGGCAGGTAAAATTTCGGCTGGGCAAAAATCCTTCGACTGAGGCCTATTTTATCGATCTCACCCGCCTCAACCTTTTTTTTGCCGGTTTCCTGTTTTTTTATGAAGTAACGCCAGACAAAACTGAGAAAAAAACTGCCAACCCCAACTATCAGCAAATTTTGCCAGCGCCACTCAATTTCGCCTTCGACGGTGTTGACCCGGATGACCATAATGGGAAAGGTCAAAAACATGAACCAGACTGAAACCAGAAAAGATCTTCTTATTTCTTGAAAACTAATCAATTCTCAAATCCCAACAAATCGTTATTGGCTAATCGTCGTGTCCGGATCTCTAGTGACCATCAAGCAATAACAAGTTATTCCTTCATCCTATACTTTTTCCGATTCGGAGCGCCCGAGAATCCCTGCCGGCCTGAATATGAGGATGCAAACCAGGAATACAAAGGCAAAAACGTCCTCATAGTCGCTGGAGACATAACCGGTGAAGAAACTTTCTGTCCAGCCGAGCACAAGGCTTCCCAGAACAGCACCTGGAATGCTGCCGATGCCGCCAAGCACTGCGGCGACAAAGGCCTTTATTCCAGCGATAAAGCCGATGTAGAAATTTATCTGGCCGATGTGGGAGGCAATGAGTACCCCGCCCAGGGCGGCAGTTGCAGAGCCAACCACAAAGGTGACGGAGATGACCCGGTCCACATCAACACCCACCAGCATGGCCATATCCCTGTCCTGGGCGGTCGCCCGCATGGCTTTGCCAATCCTGGTGAACTTGATCAGGAAAGTCAGCAGAATCATGACAATTGTCGTGGTGATAATGATGACAATCTCCTGGGTACTGATGATATGGGCATAGGGTTCCCAAAACTCAAGATCCGGAATCAGGCTCGGAAACGGCAGAAAGTCCGAAGTCTGAGCCAGGAGTACATAATTCTGCAGGAAAAACGACATGCCGATGGCGCTGATGAGGGCAGAGAGGCGCGGGGCTTGGCGCAGGGGTTTATATGCCAGTTTCTCAACGGTATAACCATATGCAGACGAGTAGATTACCGCTGCAGTTGAGGCTATAACCAGAATTGCAACCACATTCCAGCCCAGCATAGTAAGGACGCTGGCAATGATCAGAGCTGTGAAGGCGCCAATCATGTAAATTTCACCATGGGCAAAGTTTATCAGCTCGATAATGCCATAAACCATGGTGTAGCCGAGGGCTATGAGGGCGTAGATGCTCCCTCGGGTCAGCCCTCCGAGAAAAAGTTCAAGGAAATATTCCACGTCAAACAACTGAGGCTCCTTGAAATTATTGTAACCGTCGTTTTAAATTTTGTTTCCAGAGGTGGCGGGGTTGAAAAAACAGGGGGCAGGCTTGGCAGCCTGCCCCCTGAAAAAACCAGTTGATCATTACCTTCACTTGGAAAACCCCAGCTCAATATGCTATTTCATCTCAACAAATACTCCGTTTTGTACCTGATACATGGAGAAACCGACACCAACTGCATCTCCTCTCTCGTCAAAACGGATTTTTCCAAGCGGTGTGTCG
>Ga0255042_10000130_pt1 | contig 7686 bp, 11 predicted proteins | sample BC1_12_5_MG_FD_183008 | JGI IMG/M metagenome (GOLD analysis project Ga0255042, IMG submission 183008) | Seawater microbial communities from Strait of Georgia, British Columbia, Canada - BC1_12_5 | ecosystem: Environmental > Aquatic > Marine > Strait | place: Canada: British Columbia | collected...
ATCATCCTTCTTGGTGCTTTTGTGTCGCAGGGTGGCCCTGGACAAACCCACAGCTATGCAAGCTTTTCGCTCACTTACCCCCACCTCTTCAAATGCCGCAACAGCGGCTCGTTTTTGAGAGGTGGTCAATACTTTTTTGAGAGTGCATTTTTGTAGCCATCGATCAACAGCGCTTGTTCTCGGAGCAGCTTTTTCATCCGCGTGTTCTCTTCTTCCAGCTGCCTCAAGCGTCTGACACCAGTAGATTGCATGCCGCCGTACTTGGAAAGCGTGTTGTTTGAGAGTGTCTGTCCGATGATGCACGTGGTAGCAAAAATATTGTCGGGCTGATTTCCTAAAAGGGCAACCAGGAGGGCTTAAGTGCTCCTTGGTGGGACCAGTTCTGGGGAAGTAGCTGTTGAAGTTCGCTTGTTTTCAACCTGTTAATGCGCGCCAGGACATCGGCATACCAATCTACAGGGTTAATGCCGTTGCGCTTTGCGGTAGCAATGAAAGACAAATGTACTGCAATTGCTTTTGCGCCCTCATCGGAGCCAGCGAAGAGGCTATTTTTGCGTACGAGTACCCAAGATTTTATTGTCCTTTCGGCCTCGTTGTTGTCTATTGCAATGTCGGGATTTTTGAGAAATCTGGTCAATGCTATCCAGTGCTTCAGAGTGTAATTGATGGCTTTCATCAATTCATGAGTTGGATTGAACTTAGCTTTGGCGCCGATGATGAGTTTTCTAAGGTACTTCACGAGTGGTTTAGATTTTTTTCGCCGAATTGCCAGGCGAAAGTCAGCGGGTTTGTTCTTTATTTCTCTTTCGATATTGTAGAGTTCCTTGTACACATCGAGGACGGAATTGCGAACATTTTGTTCAGTGAATTCCGCTTCAAAATACTTGCGTCTGGAATGGGCGCTGCAGCCAGCTTCGATTCGTTGCCCATCGGCAAACAAAGCATCGAACCCACCAGCAGCATCTGCTTGAACTATTCCTTTAAAGTGTTTGAGAAAGGCAAGATTTTTTTCAAAAGAAAGGTCCGGCGAGAAGTCAAACATATTTACCGGATGAGTAGAGTCGCCGATGTAGGTAGTTATTTTCCCTTTCTTGATATTATTTTTGTGAGTGTGGTCCTGAATTTTAATCGAAGAGTCATCAGTTTTGATGATGGCGGATGCGAGCAGCTCCTGTTTCAGCATATCGTGCAAGAGAGAGAGTGTGTGTGCTGTGGCCTGCATCCAGTCGCTCTGCGTAGAGCGTGGAATGGTGACATTGCAGCGGTCAAATATTTTTGTCTGCCTATTATTCGGAAGACCGTCATCGAGTTTACCGACAATGATTTCAGCGAGAAGTCTCGGTCCGGCGTAGCTTCCGGGAATGGGGGCGCAAGGTTTTTCAGCGGTAATGATGTGTTGTTTGCATCGAGGGCAGGCGCGAGTTTCCTGGAGATGTTCGATAATTTTCAGGCTGGCGCTAACCATTTCGAGTTGATGGGAAAGAGCGTTGCCGACGAAAACCGTATCGACGAGGCAGCTGGGGCAGGAAATGAGCTCAGGCTTTACAGAATGTACAACAGGTTCGTGTGGAAGATTTTTGGCATTTTCAATAATGTGTTTTATACCGACATTGTTGGAGTTATCGGCTACAGTAAAAGGCTTCCTGGTTTTGGTTTGATTTGCAGCAGGACGGGGATTGTGCTTCTCAGTTTTTTTTCCGTAGTCCTTCTTGTTACGCTTTTTAGATTGAGCGATCAAAATGTCGAGCTTAGCTTGCAAGTCTTTGAGCAGCTTGCGGAGTTCTTCATTGCCGTCGAGAGCTTGCTGCAGTTGTCGTTGCAGGTCAGCGTTCTGTCGAACGAGGCGTTGAATTTCAGCATTTAGCTTTTTGACTTCGTCGCTCACGGTGCACCGGCAGTGGTATTGGGTTCGATTATACACTATATGGTATCGTGTATCAATTAAGCAAAAAGTATGCCACCGCATTTAATGCGCGCACGGCGAACGAGCGTCTTATCTGTTTATATTATGCTTCATGCCAGCGCTGGCAAGGGTGCTAGCTGGTGCCTTTTTCGATTGGGGGCAGGTCACTTCAGTATTTTGGGATGAGTCGCTGATGTTGATCGGGTTTTCGGTCAGGCCTTCGGTAGCGATTTAATCTTTTGACTGATTCTGTGTCAATTCCATCAAGAAGCATCGCGAGGTCTGCGCGTTCAATTTCTATTGGCTGATATTTGCCGTCGATGAAACGAACGTCAGGAAATCGAAAGGTACCGGCTTCAAGGCGCTTAGAGAAGATCGCCCAGCCATCGATGTCCCACCAGAGAATCTTGATGAAATTGCCGCGACGGCTGCGAAAGAGAAAGAGGTGTCCACTAAAAGGGTCTTGGCGAATTAGTGTGGCAACGCGCGCGAATAATCCATCAAAGCTCAGCCTCATGTCCACAGGCTTAGTGCAAACGAATATGCGAGTTGAGGATGAAAGATTCAGCATTTACAGCTGCCCAGTGCCAGGAAAAGATCAATGAGCGCACTTGCTGAGTATCCATGAGGAACGCGCACCAGTACACCATTTGGAAGGATCACTTCTAGCCGGTCTGCTAAGGCCAGTAAACTCTGCTCCTCTTTCTTGATTTCAATCTTTGCAAACTCAGGCTGAGTAGATTGATTCGTTAGCGATCCCATCCTGCGTCGCCTGTTGACGAACGCGGTGTATGGAATATCATTTTCACGACAGAAAACTGGTCCGCTAAGACCGCTCTCTTTGTGCTTGGCCAATACTGCCTTCCAGTACTGGAGCCTCTGGAGATCTATTTCTCCTTTCTTTGGCATTTATTTTCTCCGCACCTGATGAAACTACCGGCCGGAGACGCCCAGGTTCTAACCCCGCCTCGCTTTGCTCGATTGCCTTTCTATCAAACCACTCCAGCTTTCGAGACACCACCACGGGTTTGAACGGACGGACACCCTACAAAAAGATTACGTAGAAACTCGCCAAGAAACTGAAGAAGACGGATATATGTTCGATTACGTATTGATGAAAATGGATAATGATCCATCCGAATTGCAAATACTCACTCGCTTATTTCATACATCAAAAGAAGGAAATATCTTTTACGGGCGCCATATCTGGTGCATTGGTGAAAATTGTTATGTCGTCTGGATTGATGACTAGATTAGCCCTGTGAAAGAAGCGAGCGTAATTCAGAGACCCTCACGGCGACCAGATCACATGCTGAGGCGTCTGACATATCCATGAGCTCTTTCTGGTCAATGGCCAGATACTCATAAAGTGCGCCATCTAGGTCACGCAACTCGAAAAGACAGTGCGCAGCATAAAGCTTTGGCAAAACCGCCTCCTGCACATCCTCGCAGGATTCAAGAGCGAGCCGAAAATAATGCAACGCCTTGCTAAAATCCCTCTTTTTAGAGGGGGACCTGAATTCCAGTAGTCCTCTCAAATAAGCTATCGAATTGGCTTTCACCAAATCAAGTGAGTCCAGAAGGCGACTTAGGTCTGCAGCGACTTCTGACTTATCATCATCAGCCACATCGTCCCGCAACAGCCAGCAATCAAGTCCGGATAGTATCCATGAAATCAGCAGTCCGGTATTACTCGGCTCAAGCGCCCGGCCCAGCTCATAGATCTGGCTAAATCCTCGCCATCCTGTCTTAAATTTTTTAGTTTGAAGAGCCGAGGCAAGAGCGACTAACCTAATGCCCTCACTAAGCCGAACACTACTTGTTTCGTAAAGAAATTGATGAAGCTTTGCTGTTGAGACCTGCACAGGCTCAATCTCAGCAAAACGTTTCACAATCTCTGCCATCGCTGCAACGGCGCTTATCGGCGATCTCATTTCGTGATCCAACTCAGAACATACTTTCATTATTTCATATCGACGTATAACATGCGGGTCACGATAGTACCAATGGGCTCAGGACAGGCTTGCTCAAAGCACAAGCTGATGCCTTCAAAAATCTGATGGAATCGCCCTTGGTCGTTTCCGCTCAACTAATCAGAAAAAAGATCTGGAGTAACAGCTGCCATCTGCATGCTTGAGGATCCGTATACTTTAGCAATGACGGCCAGTTCATGCGACGAGGCGAGGTGTCCTTCATCCATGCTTCCTCGGTACCAGGCCAACGAACGACCCAACTGATCGCCTGTAGAGTCAATGGAGCACCAGAAGATACGTTCACCAAGATCATAGAGGCCACAATTCCCAGCAGCGAAGGCAAGTGCGGGGATGCCCCCATCAACAATTCTCGGTATCGCGGCAATCACTATAAAAATTGAGACCGCATTCATTGTGCTCAGTATTAAACTGCTGTGTCGAAAGCGCATTGGAAATGAAGCAAAGATTTCGCCCAATCGCTTATTGTGCATAAGCCACAGAATAACAGGTAACAGCACGAATTGAATTTTATCGAAAGTCACGCCTTTTTCGATAGACAGAAACCAGCCCAAGGCCTTTACAGCTTGAGCTGGAGTACAACTCATCCATAGTGCTGCCGCCACTCTCTCTGCTAAACAGCAATAGATAGCAATGGTCCAAGTCCAGGCCGCGATTTTTGCGAGTAGAAGCGTGCGATGCATTTTAAAAATGTTTTGCTCGGGAAATACCACAGACTACTTGTGCGCGCGGGTTTTGTCACTGGTGAGAATACGTATTAGAGGCAGTCAGCGCGTTCTACCGCATACGGTCCACAAATCGCTAGGCCAAATGCTATTGCTTTTTGGGTTGGTTGAGCATTTTCGAAATTATTAGACAGCGACTCAGACTTTCGACGCTGCGTGCAAGTCTCCTATTGGCTTTGCTTACAGCTACCATGTTAGTACTAGCCGTATCTATCGACACTTACCCGCTTTGTTTCTAAAATTGATAAGCAATCTTTGTGGTGACAAAAACGACACCTGCCACCAATTTAACGCGCAGGCTTGCTCTTATCAATGTCAAGCTTATTATTTTGCATTTGGCTTTTCGAGTTATAAAAGAGAGATCGCCGCTGCTTGTGCTCTTTGTCCACAAACTCGAGGTATATGTCTGAGTAGAACATACAGTAAACGCCAGAGCCGATTAATAGCAAGAAAATGTAGACTATCCAAAAAAAGATGATAACTAGCGACCACTTTCTAAACCAGCGTGATTTGAGCCCAAAAACAACTGGCATAAAGAATCCGATAACTATTGCCAGCGCAACAGGATATTCAAATGAACAATTTTGCTCATGTGACATTGGAAAAACAATACATACCACCACTGGCCAAATGACGGGCCAGAACAGATAGCCCACCCACAAAGCCAGCGACTTAAAGAATGGCGCCCAAGCGATCTTTTCCATTTCTAATTCGTCCGCCATCAAAGTGCGCTCCTCAAGCGGTATGGAGAGGTTCTCGAAATATAGATTTCGCAAATTCCTACATTCACAATCATATCTGATCCACATCCGTACTGACAGCGCAGTCATCTCGCCACTACAGACGATGCAGTCTCTGGTGCGCCAAAATCATAACCCCGATACCTGCTCGCAACTGCAATCCCCGACGCGCATATTTTGGCTTCTAATCGCGCAACGATATTTTGTTCAAATGATCAGAATTTACGCAATGTTTTCCCAGTAACAACAAGACACTAAAATTGCAGTGGACTGGATCGCCCGCTACCGTCACACATGCATGCTAGACTACTAATTAGCTATTCATTCGACAATCTTTAGTCATGCCCAAGCCAAACCTCACAACCTCAGTAAATCCATCACCGAACTTATTTGATGTGCTTGAGCGACATCTAGCCTCGGTCGAGTTTTTAAAGGGATTCGCCGTGGCAAGTTTAACGATTCTCATGGTAGAGATGGTCTCATGCGTGTTAATCGTAAATGCCAACGTCCTTCTCGGCGCTCTAGCCTTAATCCAATCAGCAGTCATTGTCTGTCTCGTATCATGGATGTTGTGGGTCACCGGATTTAGTCTTGCACTCCCGTTTCTGACAAGAAAATGGGCTACTTCATTAGTAACATGTGCGCTAATAGGTCTGCCCTTTGTGTGCATGTCGCTGTTTCTAGCTATTGGGCTGGCTGCCCTCGCACATTTTCAGCTGGAGACACCCGTGCTGAGTCCGCTAGCAGCCACAACAGCTGTTACACTTTCCTAGTTGTTGTATGTATTCTTCCCGTGACTGTCTGGATCGCGCTGATTGCAGCTCACCGTAAGCACGCTCCATTCTTGCTATCTTTAGCCATTTGCCATGAGTGGTTTCACTTTGTTCTCGGAGTCTCCGGTGTAGTGCTTCTCGGTGTACATGCAAAGGCCAATTAGTGTCGATGCCGGTCAATAACCGCCTAACGTTAACGGGCATAGCCGACATTCCCTCACTCGGCAAATTTTTGAGCAATCTCTGTGGTGACAAAAACTATACCTGCCATCGATTTAACGCGAAGGCTTGTACTTATCTATCTAATGTTTATTATTTTGCATTTGGCCTTTCAAGTTATAAAAAAAAGATCATTGTTGCTTGTGTTCTTGGTCCACAAACTCGAAATATATGTCTGGGTAGAACCTACAGTAAACGCCAGAGCCGTCTATAAAAGTGCACACCGAATCTCATTATTTAAGAAACAGTTCTCAAACTGTGCCTTGGCTTTAGTGATCTCATAAAAACTTCTGCAAAATGAAAGAGCCGTTACCTAACAAGGAAACCAATCTATGATTTCGCTCTTGTCAATTATATGCAAGCCGAAATATCTGGCCGTCCTTGGCACAACAATAGCATTGGCCATCATCGCAGACTATTCTCCCGCACATGCAGGTTGCGGCGAGTGGATGGGCAGCTCATCTATAGCTAAATCAAAACTAAACAAAATATTTATTGGAGAAGTACAAGTTACACCAAGCACATTCAAAGTCGAAAATGTCGATATTGAGGTAAGAGAAGCTTGGCTAGAGCATCAGGTGCTTCGGCCGGAGAAGAAGTTGAAAATTATCCATGGCTACGCTCTTTGCTTTACTCTGCTTCTCAATGGAAAGCGTGAGGAAGGCAGGTTTAATAGCGAACATTGTCTTGACTTTATCCCACCAGATTATTTGGATAAATGCCGATGGGTTGATTATAAATTGCATGACGAAATCAAGCCTTGGAGAAACGGCTTTCCACTCGGCTACATGAGGCACGTATTTTACATTCCGAGAAACAGCTCATCTTGCACTTTTGAAGCGTATGGCAAATTTACTCCCTATAAATCAAATAACATCGACTTTCAAAAGAAAAAGTTTTGGTTAGCTGAGATCACTCAATGCAAAATTCCACCCTCAGATTATGCCGCAGTCAAATTTACTTTGCCGATCAGGCCGCCCGGATCTCTGGGATCACCGCCCCAATAGTAAATTCGCAGAAGAGTACACCCCAGACAATGACCCCCTGACCGACCAAATAAATTATGGAATCAATAACACATGACACTTAAACCTTTAAAATCATCAAATGATAGAAGAACCAAAAGAGTATTAACCAAAAGAATTTGAATAAATGTGGCGACATCATTATGATCCCCATTAAAATACATTCTGAGAATAAAGGGAAGATGACTAATTCGCTTTTGCAAAACTTTAAAGAGACTGTAAAATATTTTGTGTCAAAGAATAAGGATAGCGGCCGATAATAACTAGAGAGGAGCCGCCATGACACCAAAAACAAAAAAAAGGGATTTGC
>Ga0255042_10000137_pt1 | contig 7578 bp, 9 predicted proteins | sample BC1_12_5_MG_FD_183008 | JGI IMG/M metagenome (GOLD analysis project Ga0255042, IMG submission 183008) | Seawater microbial communities from Strait of Georgia, British Columbia, Canada - BC1_12_5 | ecosystem: Environmental > Aquatic > Marine > Strait | place: Canada: British Columbia | collected...
AATATCATCAAGTGAGAGATGTATTTGATATATACAATAAAGACCCCTCGGAAATTCTTAATAAGATCAGATACTGTTTGATTAAGAATAAAGCGGTGAATAAACCATCACTCAAACATATACTTTCAAATAATGGATTTATTTTCATAAATTAAGTATTTAAATTACTATGATAAAAATAATTAAATTTTTTATTAAATTTTAATTATTTAATGAGTGAATATATCTACTGAGAAGTAGCTTTCTTAACATTCTTAGCGAAATGAGGACTCATGTAACGCTGAAGATTGAAGTATGTAAGCTCATCATCTTTATTGAGTTTAAGAAGCTTGCGCAACTTAGTATCAGCGAGGATAATACGACCATTGTCCTTGTCTTGAAGCTTATTAGCACGAATGTACTTGTTAATCTCCCGCGTGACCTCAGTACGAGCCATCTCAGTTCCCTTTGGCTTTCCCAAAAAGTTGGCAAGCTCAGAACTGATCTTGGTGGGCTTCACAAATCCACTAGGGGCACGATTTCCTGTACGCTTTTGACGCTTTTTACTTGCCTTATGCGCATTCTTAAGTTCACGATCGGCACGCTTCTGAAGAGCGCGCACTTGTCCAGTGACACTAGTGAGCTGACTACGAAGTGCTTGCAACAGTCCTAGTAACTCCCCAAAACTCTCAGAAAGGGTTGGAACAGCTGGGACTGCCTCAGCAACTGGCGCGGCCTGGACAGCTGGAGTGGTCTCGGGAGCAGCGACCACTTTCTCGACGGCCTTTGGTGCAGCTTTCGCTACGGATTTCTTAGACTTAGTAGTAGTCTTCTTAGCTTTCGCTTTGGTTGCCTTAACTTTTGCCATTTTATAATCTATTTATGCGTGTACTTTTTAAGTTGTTTGATATAACAATTTATTTATTTGTTATTTCAAGAGCTTATGTCGTTTGAAAGTCCTAAATATTACGCATGAAAATAGACATTTTACTTTATTGATTGGTTGGTAAATAAAAAACAGATTCGTACAACCATGGAAGTGCGTTGGCAGCATTTTGGCTAACCAATGTAAGTGATCCTAAAATATAAAATGCCCCAAGTGATTGATTAGTTCGTTCAGGACTTTTTGATATTATATTATCAAATATATTCAATATATTAATTTTAAGAGTTTGTATATTTTGTCCGGTAAGCGAGTGCATATTAATTCCTGAAAATGGGTCGCCGTGTGGTGGACAAATAGCAATTTTAATTTGAGGTGTTAATGATGCCCTATAATTCCAAATATCAGCTAATTCTCTTGTAAGTTTTATTAATTGTGCTCTATCCAATGTTAAAAACCATGTGGCATCGGTAATATGTCCATGTCCGTCTATTTTATGAAAAATTGTATGAGCATTCAACTCAATTCTTTTTGCAATACTCATATTGCTAGTAGAATCTTGTAAACTAATTACTGTATTTTTCTTCAATAGTTTCCCATATCGTAAAAATTTATTGAAATTATTTATAGTTTTATTATCAATTACTTTTCTATTATATGGATTAGTTGGTGTTTTATTTTTAATAATAAGGTTGTGCAGCGATTTGGCATCAAACCCATAAATAAACCCACTGTCTTCAAAACTGAAAAACTGATTATGTGATATATCTTTAATATCATTCAAAGAAAGAAAATCACTATTATTTATACACTTGGTTCTTTTGAAAACTCCCGGCCCGTGAAGATTATTATAATTTTTAATCATAAATCCTCTCCAGGTTTTCTGTACTTTGATCGCATAAAACGAAAATTTTAGATGATTATATATCCTTTTCACCAACTCTTTTTTATTACCTGATACTTTTTGTTTATAGTATCTTGCCATATCTTTTAACTGAGATACATTATAATTCCTTACTATCAAACAATTCCACTCATGATAAGAAGGAATAATAAAGTCTTCACTTGAAACCTTTTTTCTTTTACGCGGAGGAGTGGGTACATTCTCATATAAATGAAGTTTTAAAAATGTCTTTGGTGATAATTTCATCATTCTTATATATATAAGATTCCTAAATTTAAATCTTTTTATAATGTTTATATTTTTGTTTATAATAAGTTATTGAACTACAAGCATGTAGGCTATATATATATAGCATTTAAATAAGAAAATAATATATATTATAAAAATATGTAGGTATTGCAAGTCTCAAATATTTTTTTATTTACTTCATTATAGTAGAATAGCGAATATATCTCAAATACTTAAAAATTTCAAAAAATTGATTTAAAACAAAGCATCTATATTAAACTCATAAACACAAAATGAGTAAAGCCACCGAAATGATCGTAAAAGCCAAACACCTTAATGCAAATAACGTTACTTACAAGGCCGCGACAGTTGATTCGCGCGGAGGTAAGAAAGTTCAGATTCAACTGAATGGTCAGGCACTAGTTATTAGTGCGCCGATGATGTTTACTTGGGGAGTGAATGAACGAGTAGATGAAAGTTCAGGACGTGTATCATACGATGCTAATTTGGTATTTGAGAGTGATAAATCTTCGAGCGTAGCAACGTTCTGTAAAAATATGAAGGGTCTACAAGAAAAGCTTCTAAATGATGCTGTAAAGAATTCGAAGGAGTGGTTCGGAAAGAGTAAGATGAGTAAGGAAGTCGCAGAGGCAATGATGTATCCACTTCTTAAGTATCCCAAGGATAAGATTTCAGGAGAGCCAGATTACAGTCGGAATCCAAGCATGAAGCTGAAGCTTCCATTTTGGGAAGGCAAGTTTAATGTAGAGCTATACGATACTCAAAGTAAGCCCACATTCCTACCAACAAAGGATGGATGCGAAGGACCTCATGGTAATAAGACGCCGGTCGATCTGGTTCCATCTCGATCATATATCAAGGGACTTATTGCTTGTAATGGTCTATGGATGGCAGGAGGTCGATTTGGAGTCACTTGGAAGCTTGTACAGGCACAGGTTCGACCACCGGTTCGACTTGTAGGCACAGGAGTCTGCCATCTTGAAGCAGATAGCGATGATGATGAAATGCTTGAAAGTGTGCAAAAGGAGGAAGAGGAAAAAGAGGAAGATACTGCAACTAGTTTGCCACACTTCGATGATTCCGCGGAAGACGATGAAGAAGAAGATGAGGAAGAGGTAAAGCCAGAGACGCCCCCTGCTCCTAAGAAAAAGAAAAAGGTGGTTCGTCGCAAGAAAACCAAGTCAAGTGCATAAGCTTACTAAATAGATAAAATATTATATAAAATTTTTTATCTATCCGACAATATTAAATGAATATAAATATCACCTCTTTTATCAATATTATATAAGTTATCATGATCTGCTAATAAAATACCCTTATTATTTAAAACAAGTGTTTGGTTTTTTGTAATTTTTATTTCTGTGCCTTTAAATTCAAATACTTTCCCCCCCACCTCAACACTTAAAATACCTTTATTTAAAATTTTAATAATGGATCGTTCTTCTTTAATATGTAAATGGTTCATGTTATCGATATAAATGTGTTTGTCAAATTCTGGAATACATTTAACTATTAAATCGTTTCCAGAAATATCATCAAAAACTATTTCATTATGCCATAAAGGTACATAAAACGTTGATTCATTAACTTCCAATTTATAAATTTTGTCATTTAATAAATCATTTATATCAGGATTCAAAATTACAATATTATCATGCTGTGTTTTTGTTTTAATGATTTCTAACATGTTTGCTAACATTTCATCCTCGAGATTTAAAATATCTCTATGCGTGGAGAGAAACTCATATACTTCGAGTGATTTTTCTTTTGATAATTTCTCAAAAAGTTTAATACTAGCTTTTTTACAATCTTTAAATACAGTTTGAAGTGTTGAATCAAGAAAGAGATCATCCCATTGAAAATCGGGCATCACAAAATAAATACATTTCTTTAGTATTGAAGAATAAGACATATCTTCAATATCTTCACGTTCTATTCCATCCTCTGATAAAAATTCATATGCTTCTTTAATTTTTTTAAAATGCATCGCTGCTTTTTCACTTCCACCATTTTTATCAGGATGCCATTTAATAGCATTTTTATAATATGCACGTTTTAGTTCTTTATCGGTATAATATTTATTTTTTATATCCAGTATTTTTATTGCCTTATTAAAATCCATGTATGATCTTACATAAATAAAACATAAATCTTTCTAAATGATAAATAGGTCTATAATTATTATTGTAGAATTTAAGAAACTTGTATAGGAATGCTTGTATTTTCTCAATTTTCTCTCCATTTAGTTTATTTGTTCCAATAAAATGATATATAATTTCCCATATACATTCATTCAAATCTAAATGATAGATAAAAATATCATACAATCTATCTCTGAATTCCAAATAATTAATTGTTTTGTAGTTTTCAATATTATTTATTATCTTATTTACAATTTTTTTATTTGAATCCATTAAAATGTAATTATTACTTCGTAAATTTTTAATATTAGTAATCTTAGTGATCTCAAGACTTGAATTTATAATATTACCAAGACATTTTTTATATTGCGATTTGGTAGGTCTTTTTACCGGTAACACCTTACATCTTTTTAAAATATTATCTGGAATAAAACTAATAGATTCTGAGATAAAAATAAAAGATAATGTTATGTTTTTATGAGATAATGATTGCATGTAACTATAAAATACATCAAGTAATTCATTATGAATTTTATGAAAATTTTTACAAACTATAATTCCATCATGCGATTGTCGCGTTGATAATATATCAAGTATAGCTTTGTATATTTCATTCCATAATACTTTGGCATTACAACCCAAAAGTTCCATATCAATTTCAAAATGAATATCACTTATCTTAAAAGTATATTGCTTTTTTTTATGGATATTAATATTCATTTTTCTTTCGTATTTTAAATTTGAATTGCTGAATCTTTTAATATAATTCAATACTTGTGTATATTTACCTGTTCCAGATGGACCATAAAAAATAATATTATGATCATTTATATTTCCTTTACTATGCAAATTTTCTATGTTTTTTAATTCAGGATGTAAATTTTTCTTATTATTTGTTAATATGTACTCTTCAAATCGCGTTTCATAATATTTAACCATTTGGTAAAATATGTATTTTATCTTTATTACTTAAATACTAATAAAAATAAAAAATCAATTATCATAATGGATGAAAAGATTACGCAAATAAAAGCGGCATTGAAAATATACGAACAATCGCACCCCAATATTACTAATCTGTGGAGAGAATATATTGATATTAAAGTATCAAATCTTGAAAAAGCACTAATACAATGCGATAAAGCGGTTAATTTAATGACAACAATGAAAGATATAACAAACGAAAATATTATAACTTTGCATTTTATAGCCCTACTTAATAATGAGAGCGAATGACTTAAATGTTATCTATCAAATATTATTAACACATGCTTCTTGTAATAAGTCCAGAACAGTATCATAATGAATATATAATGTTTTCAGATAAGACTAAAAATAATATTTTAAGTGGCGGCGATTTTTATAGATTGTATTATTCCGATCCATATTTTACATCAAATGGACTATTTATTGCTTTTTCTCTTAAAAATGTTAAAATAGAAAAATATTTTAATAAGATTAAATGTCATTACGATAAAGTATCAAATAGAAAAATAATTTCATTTATTAAGAATGTGGAACAACAGCTTTTGGAAATTGCACCACAAAATACAAAAGTACCAACGAGTAGAATTGAGGAGCAGTTAAATCAAAACTATATTAAAATTTTTAGCGAAGAAAAACTGGAGCCAATTAAATTAGATAATGCAAAAATACTGTTAAAAATATCAGGAATTTGGGCCGATGACACTAATTATGGTACGACTTTTAGATTTTTTTTTAATAATTAAATTTAATATTAATTTAGAATTAATTATTAACCATCCGTTATAAAAGCTGTAATTATCACATACAATTCGATTGCCGCTGCGCTTGTAAGTACAGAGAATAATATCATGGCTGCTATCCAAATACCTCTATAATTTTGATTATTTGAATGTGTATTATAAAATTTACTCAATATAAACATTTGCATCACAACTAAAAAGAATGTTAATCTATTAAACCAGAAAAATTGTTTGGGAAGATTATCTAAGTTATTTTGTAATATAGGCCTTACTGCTATAAGAACATAAATTAAAACACCTAAAGGCAAAAGTGTCCCTAAAGTTGGCAGCATTACAGACGCATTGCTTATGGCCGACCAAAACCCAATTTCAGAATTATTATTGTTTGCAACCATTTTTAAACTAAGAACCCACGTAATTATTAATGCAAAAGCAAACCATATATAAGCTGCTAAATCTGTATCTGACACTCCTGAGAATTGACCAATCGTAAATATAGTTACACCAATTAATATGAAAACTTTAAATATTACTAGCCATTGACTTATTTGCAACCAACTGTTTTTGTTAAAGGACTGTGCTGCAGTAATTACTTTATTTTTAACTTTTTTACTAGATGCTGACAACTCATTATACGGCTGATCATATTTCTGTTCTTTCTTGACTTTATTTGACATAATATATTATATAGTGTTATTTATTTTACTAAAATATTTCGAAAGAGATCTGAAAATATAATATAATATTTTATTAAATGAGTAATTTAAATACCATGCAAGCACATCCTCTTATTCCAAGAGCGCAAACATATGTTTTAGATCGTAAATTAATTTCATTTCATTCTTATGACCGAGATATTAAGAAATGGCCAGATTCAAATCATTTCGAAATATTATTACCCGAAACTCTTAAAAATGTTCAATCAATGCGACTTGATACCATTTCAATTCCTAAAAATCAATGGGTATTCAGCGAAGAATATCAAAATACAAAATTAACATTCAGTTTAGAACCATTTGGCTATCAACAACCTTATCTAGATATATGTATTGACGAAGGTACCTACACACCACAATCTTTAGCTACAGAAATTCAAACAAAAATGAATGCGCGCACCGCAGCAGAATTAGGAACTTCATATCAGTCATTTGTTTGTAAATATAATGAAGTTAGCAATACTTTTTGGTTTGGAAATAAAAAACAGAGCTTTACCCTATTATTCAATGTAAAACATAATTATTTGAAATGTGATAATCCTGCACAAGATGTCCTTTTTAACAATTACACTAAATGGGGATTGCCTGCATATTTAGGATATAAAAAAGCAGTATATGAATCTAGAAAAACAAAAGCACGACAAGCTCCAGAAGGGCCAATTGGATTAGGAGGGGTATATGGTTTCGACTATGAATATACACCGATATCTCCACATAATTATTGGTTAACAGGCGTTACTAATGAAAACGAAATTGTCGATCTTAATGATCTTCAACCACCACAAGCCAACCTTGCGGGCGTTTCGGATCCCAGCGCAGTTATTAGAGACTGGCAGAGGGAAAATGTTGTATGTAACTTGGATATCTTAGGCGATGATGTGATATATATGGAAGTAGATAGATACAACAGTATTGATGAGATTGCTCCATATTCTGAAAATACTTCAGGACTGTTTAATAATGATTATCATGGTAAAGT
>Ga0255042_10000139_pt1 | contig 7574 bp, 4 predicted proteins | sample BC1_12_5_MG_FD_183008 | JGI IMG/M metagenome (GOLD analysis project Ga0255042, IMG submission 183008) | Seawater microbial communities from Strait of Georgia, British Columbia, Canada - BC1_12_5 | ecosystem: Environmental > Aquatic > Marine > Strait | place: Canada: British Columbia | collected...
TCACTGACGAGCAAGTTCACCAAGAAATAGAGCGAGCGCAGTCAGAACAAAACCAGCACTTTTTCTTCCGTCACCGTTTGGCAAGAGACGAGATTGTCGATGTTGAAGTCTTCAGTGGTCCGATCGTACTGAACGGCAAACAGCTTCTGTATTCGATCGTTCACGATATCACCGAGCGCAAACAAGTCATTGAAGCACTCCGGGCCAGTGAGGAAAAGTACCGCACGGTTCTGGAAGCAAATCCGGATCCTGTGGTTGTCTACGACATTGATGGCAAAGTTGTCTATTATAACCCTGCCTTCACCCGTGTTTTCGGCTGGTCCCTGGGTGAGCGTTTGGGCAAAAAAATGGATGTTTTCGTGCCTGAGGAAAGCTTGCCAGAGAATCAAACGATGATCAGCAGGGTGTTGGCTGGCGAAAGCTTCTCTGGCATAGAAACCCGGCGATACACCAAGGAAGAAAAAATCATTCCCGTCAGCATCAGTGGAGCCGTCCTTCGAGATATGGACGGCAACCCTGTGGGGAGTGTCATCAATTTACGAGACATCAGCGAACAGAAAAATCTGGAGGGCCAGCTGCAGCAAGCTCAAAAAATGGAGGCCGTCGGCACTCTGGCGGGGGGAATCGCTCACGATTTCAATAACCTGCTCCAAGCCATACAAGGCTATACGGAACTCCTACTAATGCGCAAGAAGGAGGGAGAGTCCGATTGGCGAGAACTGCAGGAAGTCATCCGTGCCTCCAAAAGAGGAGCGGAACTGACTCAGCAACTGCTCACCTTCAGTCGCAAGGTTGAGAGCAAAAGAAGACCCCTCGATCTCAATCAGGAGGTGGGAGAATTACGAGAACTGCTCGAGCGCACTATTCCCAAGATGATAGATGTCTAATTTAAGCTCGCTGACAATCTCAAAATGGTCAACGCTGACTCGGCGCACCTGAAGCAAGTGCTCGTGAACCTCGCTGTCAACGCTAAAGATGCAATGGCTGAGGGCGGCAAGCTGCTCATTGAGACGCAAAGCGTAACCTTAGATCAGGAATTTTGCAGGAGATATGCTGAAGTAAAGCCAGGGGATTACGTGCTGTTTTCGATCTCCGATACCGGACATGGCATGGGTAAAGAGACGCTGGAGCACATCTTCGATCCTTTCTATACCACCAAGGAGGTTGGAAAGGGTACAGGCCTCGGTCTGGCAATAGTTTACGGAATCATAAAAAATCACGAAGGCTACATCACCTGCTATAGCCGCCCAGAGGTTGGAACCACCTTTAGAATATACCTACCGACAATAGAGCCGGAAGCCGTGCCTGTAGACGTATTGATAGCACCGGAGCCTGAGGGTCTCGCTAGAGGAGGTAACGAAACCATTTTGCTGGTGGATGACGAGGAGTTCATTAGGGAACTGGGGGTGGATGTACTCGGCCGTGCTGGTTACACAGTTCTCACTGCCAACAATGGGGAGAACGCCTTGGAACTATACCGTCAGGAGCGGGCTCGGATTGACTTGGTGATTCTGGATTTGATCATGCCTGGCATGGGTGGCAGCAAGTGTCTCGAGGAACTTCTCACCATAGATCCACATACACGAGTATTGATAGCCAGTGGCTACTCACCCGATGGTCCTACCAAAGGAGCCCTTGACAGCGGCGCCAAAGGTTTTGTCAGCAAACCCTACGATACCAATCAGTTGCTGCAACTGATTCGTGAGATCCTGGACAGAAATTAAAATCCTGCCTTTATCGCCCGTGCCGGCTTGGAGCCCCGAGCTCTACATCTAACTCCACCGTCGCTTTGTCGCGCCGCACCTTGAGCCGAACCACGTCACCGACATGCCTGGTGGCCAGAAAAACTCTAAGATCGTCAAAGTCTTCCACTTTCTTTCCATCCACAGCCAGGACAATATCGCCCTTTTCCATCCCAGCCTTCTCGGCCCCACTTCCGCGGGAAAAGCCGGCCACCGTGAGCAAACCATCAGACGAATCCAGCATTATCCCAAGCTTGGCATCCTCCGGAGCCTGAACTTCACCGGGAAAAATAATGAAGTCAGCCAGACCAAGCTCCAGTGGTTCCCCCGGATCGGGCAGGATAATGGCATAGTCTTTTCCTATCCTGCGATGAACTCTCTTGGGAATCCCCACGCCGAAAGCAAGATGGCCACTGCCTGCTAATACCACCATGTGATAGTCGGGGCGATCTGTCAGAAAGTTGGCAATGCTCTCCGCCATGGTCTCATCCCACAGAATCTGGGCCTGGTGAAAGTACTCGAATTTTTGTGGAATGGTATCGCCATCCAGGTTCGTCTGGTGCATTTCGAAAACGCTCCGAAGGCGTTTCTTGTATGGTTCGTCATCAAGAATAAGCTCTTCAGGTATGCGACCCTTTTCCTCCAGGCTCAAGTTTTCAAGACCTTCGTTCGCAACCTTGCGAACCAACTCATGGTCCTGATTGAGAGCGACAACAGGTATTCTATTGGCCCTAGCATACTGGAGGATATCTTCATATAAATGATAGTTGAACCTCCAGGTACTGAAGTAGTGGGACTCCTTGAGAAAGGTTTGGGTGTCGGTTGCCCCGGAGATATAGTCGTCCAACGATTTTTGATAACGGCGCTGAAACATCTCCATGCCTATGGCCAGTTTCGGATGGTGCCGGTGCAAGGCCTGAATCATTTCAAGCTGAACGAGGTGGTCGCCGTAGCGGTCATGCTTTTCCCCCACATAGACGATGGTCTTATCGGCTACCCGGGAAGCAATCTTAGATAGGGGAAGCACTGCCTCAAGGGCAATACCGGTAGCCGGTCGGCCCACTTCAAGCTGGATTCCTCGGTCGCTTGCCGCTGTCTCCTTTTCCACGTTTTTGCCTCCAGAAAATTGCAGTTTGCTGTACTGACCATAGTGAAAAAGCTTCCGCCCCACACCATTCACCTCACCAGTATTTTCAGCCAAGATCAGACCAAGAACGCGTTTGGGATTCAGAATATTTTTCCTTATCCGGAGAAAAAAGCCGGTTGGATTCTCAGGCGCCTCAGGTAAAAAGGATTTGAGTTCAGTTTGGGGTCCTAAGAAAAGAAAACTCTTTTCACCTAAGTTGGAGTGATCGATCTCTTCAGCGCTCGCGGTCTTGAAACCCTGACTCTGCAATTCTTGAATCAAGATCTCATAGATTTCCTGATTGGTTTCAGGCAAGACAATGGTTCGGGTCGGATCTCCCAAAAGACGGCTTAAGACAGCGCTTCTCTCGGGTGGCTCCAATCTGCGAAAAAGGTCGTAGTCTTGATCTACAACAATCTTCTGCGGTCTTTCCTTCAAAGGCAAAGAAAGGGTTTGCTCTGCGGCTGAAACGGGCAAGATATGTTTCTCTTGTTTGTTCTCTGTATGGATAACTATCGGGATGAACACGGGCATTGTGCTGTTCGCAACCCGAATTTCAAATTGCAAATTATAACCACTTCCTGGCTGATTCACCCGAACCTTGCTGAGATTTACCGCCATCGCCCCTTTGTTGTTCAGCCAAAATGCAAAAAAACCACTAAGATCTTCCCCGGCTGTGTTTGAAAAAATCCCTTCCAGATCCTGCCACGAGGTAATCCGGAACCGCTGCTCCTGGGCCAGCCGCTTCAGCCCTTCACCAAATGCTTTTTCACCGGCACGCTTCTTGAGCATATGAAAGAACATGGCCGTTTTGCCATAACCCACCGCACCTAAAGCGCGATCATTTCTGCTAACAAACTCTCGGATGGAAATTTCGTTGTCCTGGTGGACGTAACTTTCGTAATTCTCGATAATCTTCTTTCGATGTTGCCACCCCTTTTCTTGCAAAGCATCGTAATAATGATCGGCCAGATAGGAGGTCAAACCCTCGGACCAGTTGCCCTTTGCGTAGTCAACATAGACAGAATTGCCAAACCAAGAGTGAAGGATTTCATGTCCCAGTGAGGTCTCTGGAATGAAAGGCAGCTTGAGTACCTGCCGGCCCAGCAGGGTGAAGGTCGGCATGCCGTAGCCGGTGGGCAGAATGTTCTCAACCACAGCAAAGCGACGAAAAGGGTAGGGCCCCAGCATATCTTCATACATCCGCAGATACTTCTTGATGTAAGCAAGGTAGCGACCCGAAAGATCTTTATCCTCAGGCAGCAAGTATGTCGCCACCTCCACATCCCCATGGCGGTCATTGTTTACGACGTACGGCGCCATGATAAGGTGAATATGGTCCACCGGATGTGGAAAATCAAAAATCACCTGCTTTTCATCACCCACATCCCTGGTTGTTATCTGGTCGGCTTCAGATACCGCATGAAGAGGCTTGGGAATATTCGCTCGCAGTGAGAAATAGGCAAGATCGGTCTCAGCAGTAGGATACCAATCTGCGAGCAGAAAGGTGCCCTCTCCACTGATCATGTTCTCTAGATTTCCACCGCCTTTGTTAAGAAAAATCCCTTCGTATTCAATGAGTACACGGGTCCGGTCCTGATGCTTGGGCAGATGGAGCCGACCATCTTGCACCTTTGCAATAGTAACTATCCCATTGATCTTGAACTTGGTTATCCGCAAATCCCTGCCAACCACTATTTCTCGCACAGTGCTAGGAAGGGTAACATCCACTGTTCCAAAAATTTTGTGCTTGGTGAGATCAAATGAAATCTCTATGTGGTGGTGAGGCAAGGACGCTGTGTTCCCTGGCAGCGGTGACCAAAGGACAACGGCCCATATTGAACAGATCATCAGAACAGAACGGATCTTTTTAATTGATACCATCAGTGGAGTTCTCCATTTTCTTAGAAACAGTGCTGCAAAAAGAATAAGAATTTTTACTAAGGAATCAACTGCCGAATAAGATCAGCTGTCCATTGTCGCTAGCCAGTCGTCACCAAAACACATAATTAGGTTAGCGGTTAGAGCGATTTTTTACAATCGCAATAAAGTGAAAAGAAAAAGAGCAGGGTTGGTGAAAGAACCGGGGTAGTTGGTGCTTCGACCAAATCAGGAGGGATAACTTTCAAAAAATGGTACTGTCAGTTGCCCGCACTCGGAGCGGACAACTGACAACTACCCTTGGACTATTACTACATCTCTGGCATGTAAATGCTTTCGTACAGTTCTTCCAGGCTGGCAAGATGCTTGCCTTCATCCTGTTGCAGTCGACGGAACATAGCCTCCATGGGTGCACCCACACACGCCTGCGCCATTTTGCCGTAGAAATCCACCGAACGTTTTTCTTCGTGGATAGCGTATATCATTACGTCCTGGGAGCTGGAATCCCCATCCAGAGGCTTTATCTGCAGCAGCACGGTCAAGTCCATGCTTGGGCCCTCTTCCATACCAGCTTCGTGTAGGGCGATCTCTTCCTCGAGAAAGGCTTTCTCCAGGGTATATTTGTGCTCCAACTCTTCGAGAGCCAGCTCTTTTACCAACTCCCTGGCCCGCTTATCTTCGACCATCTCGTAAGCTCTCCGATACACATCGAAGCTTTCCTTCTCCATTTCAATTGCTTTCTCAATTGCTCCTTCCCTGGTGTAGCATACCTCTTCAAATTCACTCATCGCTTTCCTCCATAGTATCCAAATAATCTAAAGTATGTCGGCTCGAAAAAAGTCATGGCGTATATTACGTGATCATTGTCAAGGATTCAAGAGAATTTTTTCACTATTTGCCCGTGGAGCCTGTCATAGGTCCTCAAATGCGGCGGACTAAATGGCTTTCGTTTCAATGAACCGTACCTGCCTCCTCCTCTGACCATTCCAATCGATCGAGGAGCTTCCGAACCAGTTCAGCAAATGCGGTCTTGGCCACCGACTCGCTGGGTTCGGCCACAAATGGCCGTCCTGCATCGCACAGGTGTACCACACGAGGATCGATGGGTATGCGTCCCAGGAATACCACCCCCAGCTCCCCGGCTGCCTGCTCACCTCCTCCTATCTTAAATAGATCTATCTTTTCACTGCAGTGTGGGCACACCATACCACTCATGTTCTCAACAATGCCCAACACCGGCACTTCTATGAGCCTGCTGAAACTGACGGCCTTGCGCGAGTCCAGAAGAGCAACATCCTGCGGGGTAGTCACGATCACGGCACCATCCACCTCCTTGATGAGCCGGGCAACACTGAGGGGTTCATCGCCAGTGCCGGGAGGCAGGTCAATGAAGAGAAAGTCTAGATCACCCCAATTCACATTGCCGAGAAACTGCTTGATAGCGGAATGCTTGAGCGGCCCCCTCCAGATGATAGCCTTGTCAGGCTCGGGTGAGAGAAGGGCCATGGACACTGCTTTAAAACCTTCGAATACTTCGACCGGATTGACACCGTCACCACTGCTAGTCAAGCGCTGACCTTCTATACCAAGCATTTTCGGTACATCCGGACCGTGAATGTCAGCGTCAAGAATTCCGACTTGATGACCTCTGAGAGCCAGAGAAGCAGCCAAGTTGATTGCTACGGTACTTTTCCCCACGCCACCCTTACCGCTCATGACCATAATCTTGTGGCGAATGCTGAAAAGTCTCTCCTGTAACCTTTTCTCTTCATGCTCTGCTTTTTCGCCAGAAGAGCATTTGTTCGCAAGTTCGCAGGCTTCACAAAGTTTATTATCTTTGCATTCTTTTTCTGCCATTCCCAGTTCCTTATCCCACGTTGATGATCTCGTAAAAAATCATTAATGAGACGGCACAGTAAAAAGCTCCAGATGCAAGGCGCGCGAATCTTTAGAAATGAGGCGTACTTACAGGTACGCCGCAATGACTAAAGATGAAGCGCAACACAGCAGATGGACTTTTTACGAAGGCGTCAACGTTGTTCTCACAATAGCGGCCATCACATCCACTGCCAAATATTGTTCCGCACAAGCGATTTGTCAAGCGTTACTCCTGGCAAAACCGCCCCGGTTTCTCTTTTTACAGAATACCATGCGGAAAGAGAGTTTTGGATAGATCGCAATCCTAGAATTGTATTTTGACCCAGTCTTAAGCATGATTCTTGCTTATTAACATCTATCCGGAGGATGCACATGAACAAACTGATTCACGACCTTTTGGAAATCAATCGCAGACTTTCTTTCGAACTGTGGCACATTACAACCATCAATGAGAAACCCAGCGGGTTGTCTCCCAGGATGCTACTGCCAACCCAAGCAAGCGGGGACGTGCGTGTTGGCGAATATGAACCGATGATTTTGTATTGCGGCCTGCTGAATGGTCTGAATTACTATTATTTGATTGAAAATCCCAGCGAGATGAGCGCCACATCCGATCTTAATCTATACGAGGTTAGAAATGGTAGCTTTAACAAGGTCGCTGGGGTTGAATTCAAGGCTCACAATCCCGGAAAAGAAATAATCCGGCAAGACATCCAAAAATTGGTCAGAGACCAGATAACCGGGAATTGGTTTCACATCCTTGAGAACATCGACAACAAGACCCTAGAGGATATTTTCGCCAAGCTTACCGGCTCACTGAGAACCAACTCAGACAACCTAGGCGACGATCCGATCTCAATCTTGTTCTGTTTTTGTATTCTGGAGAGGAAGTGGACCTGCATTAAGCACTTTTTCTATGACCGGTCGCGCGGAGATTTCAACATGTA
>Ga0255042_10000175_pt1 | contig 6953 bp, 3 predicted proteins | sample BC1_12_5_MG_FD_183008 | JGI IMG/M metagenome (GOLD analysis project Ga0255042, IMG submission 183008) | Seawater microbial communities from Strait of Georgia, British Columbia, Canada - BC1_12_5 | ecosystem: Environmental > Aquatic > Marine > Strait | place: Canada: British Columbia | collected...
TGTGACGCCGAGCACTGTCGGCATGATGCCGCTCAGGAATACGACGAAGCGCCAGACTTCACCGGAATGACTGCCTTCATGCAGCCAGCGAATCCAGGACGCGGTCCGATCACCCGACAACGGCTGAACGACGCTCACGTCGCCGCTGCGGTCGTTGATCATGATTGTCACCGGTTCGGTCTTGCCGTCTTCGCGTAGCCTGACGCGCCAGCTGCCGGTTTGCGGATTGGGAAAGAAGATCGCGTCAACGGCCGAATTCGGCTGCGCGGATGCGGTCGCGTAAATCTCGGACGGCGAATGCGTCGGCCTGGCCATCACCTGGCCGCCCGGACCACCGCCGCGCTGCTGCTGTGCTGTCATCGGCGCGATCGACGACAGCAGATCGCGGCCCTGTTGCGGCCAGGCGAGATAAATCCCGGTCAATGAGATCAGCGCCAGCGGAAAGCAGATCCAGAAGCCGGTCATGTAGTGCAGGTTCGATGACGTCGCCGGGCTGCGCCGCCACACGAAGGCGCGCGACCACTGGCCGTGCCGTGGCCACCACAGATACAGGCCGGTCAGCGAGAGCGTCAGCATCGCAACTCCGGTCCACCCGACCATGCTGCGTCCGTAGTCCGGAATGGTCAGATTTTCATGGAACACGTGCATGAAGCCGAAGAATGTCTGACGGAAATCGACGATGCTGAGAACGCGTGCATCATGGCGGTCGATGGTCGCGGTGAGGCGCACCGGCCGTTCGCCCTTCGCCGCGGGTCCGCGCAACGCGATCGTCAGCGGTGCGCGGTTGTCTTCCGGAAAGCTGATCGACATCGGTGTGAAGCCGTCGCCTGCAGCCTTGCGTGCATTCGCAATAGCGAGCGCGATGTCCGGTGGCTTCGACGGCGCGACTGCGCCGCTCGGCGTGCTCAGAAATTCGCCGATGTCGTCGTGATAGACGAGGATCGCGCCGGACAGCGCCACAGGCACGAGCAGAATGAACAGGCCGATGCCGAGCCACAGGTGAATGTTACGCCAGAGCCGCTTCAGAGCTCCGCGGCGGTAATCTGAAGTTGGGTCTGGCATTTAGATTGTTTCTAATTCAGTGACTTGGAGAGATTCTAAAACGGATCATCAGAAGCGCGTATTGCCTACTTCTTCTAGTCGCGCAGCGCTTATTGCCGCAATTCCTAATCTCCGCGACATGCCCGATTTGAAGACGTTCTAATCTCAAAGGCTTTCCTGTCTTCATTACATTTTCTAAAGGCGTGCCCTGAATTCGCCGTTCTCATGAACGCGCGGCAATTAAGTGGGGATGGATGTATGCGGGTTGTTGCAGGAATTGCCTTGAAGGGAGTCGCTTCACGCGAAGCCGGACTTTACTTCGGGCGCACGGCACGGTTTTCGGTGAGTTATGTTGCGTTGATGCTGGCTTCCGCGGCCATTGTGTCAGGCGCTGTTGCGCAGGAAGCATTGCCCACGATCGACATCGAAAGCGCGTCCGGCGACAAGAATGGCACCATCGGCTATCTCGCCACGCGGACGTCCAGCGCGACCAAGACCAACACGGCGCTAATCAACGTGCCTCAGTCCGTGACGGTGCTCACCAAGGATTTCCTCAAGGACACCGGCTCGCAGAGCATCAGTGAAGCAATACGTTATGTTCCCGGGCTGGTACCGGCACAGGGCGAAGGCAATCGCGACCAACTCGTGATTCGCGGCCAGAACACGTCAGCCGATTTCTTTGTTGATGGCGTGCGCGACGACGTCCAGTACTATCGTGACTTCTACAACATTCAGAGCATTGAAGTGCTCAAGGGCCCGAATGCACTGATCTTCGGCCGCGGCGGCGGCGGTGGCGTTATCAATCGCATCACCAAGGAAGCGGATGGCAGGACGATCCGCGAAGTGACTGTCCAGGGCGGATCGTACGACAACAAGCGGGTTTCGATCGATGCCGGCGGCGCGGTCGATTCCAATGTCGCAGGCCGTATCAACGCGATGTATGAGAAGTCCGGCAGCTTCCGGGATTACGTCGATCTCGAGCGCTACGGCATCAATCCGACCGTTACGATCCGGGGCGAGGATACCAAGGTCAAACTGAGCTACGAATACTTCCATGACGATCGCACCGCGGATCGCGGCATTCCGTCTTACGGGACGGGAACGCGCTTCAACCCCGCCAGTCCTTTCCAGACTTCCCGGTCGACATTCTTCGGCAATCCCGATCGGAGTGTTTCCCGCGCGGACGCTCACATCGCAAATGCAGTGATCGAGCACGATTTCAACAACGGGTTGACGGTCAGGAGCGCATCGCAATACTCGAATTTCGACAAGTTCTACCAGAACGTTTTCGCGGGCGGAGCCGTGAACCCCGCCACGCAGCGCGTGGCGCTGTCCGCATACAACAGTGCGATCAAGCGTGAGAACGCCTTCAACCAGACCGACTGGACGTACCGGACGAACACGGGGCCGGTGTTGCACACCATCGTCTTCGGAACGGAGGTCGGGCGGCAGACCACGGGCAGCCTGCGCAATAGCGGCGCGTTCGTCATCCCGGGCAGCAACTCCGTTCCCGCGTCGAACCCGACGTCATTCGCGCCGATCAATTTCTTTCATGCGGCAGATGACCCGAATTCCCTGGCGACGCTGAACTTGGCGTCCGCCTATGTTCAGGACCAGATGGAGATCACGCGATACTTCCAGGTGATCGCTGGGGCTCGCTTCGACCGTTTCGACCTCACCTCCACGAACCGCAACGTGGGCGGCACGACCTCGAACCGAGTGGACAATCTGGTCTCGCCGCGCGTCGGCCTCGTGTTCAAGCCGGTTGAAAACGTCTCGGTGTACGGCAGCTACAGCACCTCATATCTGCCAAGCTCAGGCGACCAGTTTAGTTCGCTGACGCCCCAACTCGCTGTCACCGAACCGGAGAAGTTCATCAACACCGAAGTCGGCGTCAAATGGGACATCGCGCCCCGGACGCAATTCACCGCGGCGGTCTATGATCTCGATCGAGAGAACCAGAGATTTACCGATGTGTTGGGTAACATTCTGACCACAGGCAAAACCAAGACCCGTGGTGCGGAAGTCGCCTTGACCGGCTATGTGACCGATCAGTGGCAGATCACGGGGGGATATGCCTACACCGACTCGCGTATCACCAGCGATAACTCGACCACCATCGTGAAGGGCAATCGCGTCGGCCTCGTGCCGTACAACACGTTTACGATGTGGAACCGGTATAAGATCGACGAGATGTGGGGCGCGGGCGTCGGCGTGATCCACTACGGCAGTTCGTATGCCTCCTCGGATGATACCGTGAGGCTGCCTGCCTTCACCCGCGTCGACGCCGCGCTCTACTTCAGGCTAAACCAGAACTGGCGCGCGCAGCTCAATGTCGAGAACATCTTCGATGTTGGGTATTACGCGACAGCGCATAGCAACGTGAACATCACCCCGGGTGCGCCGCGCACGTTCCGCGTGTCGGCCACGGCGAACTTCTAAGGCGAGTCAGAACAGCCCCCACCGTCTCGCATGAAGGCGTCTGCCAATTTATTGGCAGGCGCCTTTTGCGTTTTGATCGCAATATTTCGAGGATGAGTCCTTACGCCGATTTCACCTGCGCCGCGATGAATCGCCAGCCGCCGAACGCCGTGATGTCGCGTGCGCCTTCGATCGCGGCGGCCTCGACCAGAAAGCCCTTTGCGGCGGAGCCGCCGGCGGCTCGGCCCCGAGCAAATTTTTGGTTGGCAGCATCGGCGACACCTCGTTCTCCGGTCTGAACGAGGCAAGCGTGCCATTGTGTGTACAAGGCGCGGAGCAGTCGCGGAGATGACTGATTGCCGATCTGAAACAACAGGTTGAGACGCGCCGACAGGATCCCTTAGGCGGCGAAAACAATGCGCGGCCTCCGGCGTCAGACTAAATTTTAGGCGGCATGCTGCCGCAGCCACAGAGCGTGGACGGCGATTGACACGTTCTAAACAATCTGCATTATATTGCATTAGTCGCCGAAGAGCGGCGGGAAGAACTGCATTATTATGCTAAAGTTGCAGTCGCCACGGGGAGGGAAACCGATGTCTGCGCGCGCAGAAGTTGCGGCGGAAACAATGCCGGCGCATGCACCGGGCGCGCGGCCATGACAGCGGCCACGGCTCATCGTCAGGCCAGCGCGCAGGCGCTGTTCGCCAGCCCGAATATCGTCGCAGAACGCAAAACCGATGGCAGCATCTGGTTGCGATCGGCGACACCGTTGCAGCCGTTCGCGCGTTGCGTCGGCGACTGGCTGGAGCAATGGGCGCGCGACACGCCCGATACCGTTTTCCTTGCCGAGCGCGGCAATGCCGATGCGCCATGGACCAAGCTGACCTATCGCGAAACGCTGCGGCGGGTGCGCGCTGCGGGTGCATGGATTCTCGCGCAGGGCATGAGCGCGGAGCGCCCGCTCGTTATTCTCTCCGACAATTCGATCGATCATGCTGTGTTCATGCTGGCGGCGATGCATGTAGGCGTACCGGCGGCGCCGGTGTCGCCGGCCTATTCGCTGGTCTCGAAGGATTTCGACAAGCTGAAAAGCATGATCGCGCTGCTCGACCCCGGCGCGATCTACGTCTCAAGCGCAAAGATGTTTGCGCCCGCGCTGAATGCCATTGCGCCGCTGCACACGGCGGTCGTTGTGGCCGGTGATCCGGATGGCTTCGACAGCGCGATTTCATTTTCGTCCCTGACGGCGGCGACAGAGACCCCTGAGGTCGCGCGTGCTTTCGCGGCCGTCGGTCATGACACCATCGCGAAGTTTCTGTTCACGTCCGGCTCGACCGGCACGCCAAAGGCCGTGATCAATACCCAGCGCATGCTGACCTCCAACCAGGCCGCGAAAATCCAGACCTGGCCGTTCCTCGGTGACCCCGATCTCACCACGCTTGACTGGCTGCCGTGGAGCCATACGTTCGGCGCCAATCACAATTTCAACTGCGTGCTGCGCAACGGTGGCACGCTTTACATCGACAGCGGCAAGCCCGCGCCTGGCCTGTTCGCGCTGTCGCTCGCCAATCTGCGTGACGTGATTCCGACAGTGTATTTCAATGTGCCGCGCGGCTACGACATGCTGATCGCGGCACTCCGCGAAGATGACGAACTGCGCCGGCGCTTCTTCTCCAATGTGAAGCTGCTGTTCTACGCAGGCGCCGCGCTGCCGCAGAATCTCTGGGAAGCGCTCGAATCCTTGTCGATCGCGACCGTCGGCCATGCGGTGCCGATGGTCTCGTCATGGGGCTCGACCGAAACCGCACCGCTGGCGACGGACTGCCATTTCCAGGCGCCGCGCTCGGGCAATATCGGCGTGCCGATCCCCGGCACCGAAATCAAGCTGGTGCCGACAGGCGACAAGCTGGAGGCGCGGGTGCGCGGCCCGAACGTAACGCCGGGATACTGGAAAGCGCCCGAGCAGACCGCGAAGGCATTCGATGCCGACGGCTTTTATCTGATGGGCGACGCGATGATATTCGCGGATGCCGCGCGCCCCGAACTCGGTCTGTTTTTCGACGGCCGCGTCGCCGAGGATTTCAAGCTGACATCGGGCACCTGGGTCAGCGTCGGCACGCTGCGCATCGCGGGCATCGCAGCCCTTGCGCCGCTGGCGCAGGACATCGTGGTCACAGGTCACGACAAGGATGACGTCCGCTTTCTGGTGTTTCCGAATATCCCGGCCTGCCGCGCGCTGGCGAAACTGCCCGACGCCGATCTCGCCGACGTGCTGCGCGCGCCAGTTGTGCGCGACACGATGGCGCAGGGGCTCGCGCGCCTGAAGGCACGGGGCGGCGGCTCCTCAAGCTTCGCCACCCGTGCCCTGCTGTTAGCGGATCTGCCGTCGGTGGACGGCGGCGAGATTACCGACAAGGGCTATATCAACCAGCGCGCGGTGCTGTCGCGGCGCGCTTCAGATCTCAAAAGGCTCGATGACGATGGGTGCGGCGACTGGATCGGATGTCCGGCCTGACCGGCCGCAAAACACTGCCATTGAAAACACCAGGCCATGCGTGCTGCAATCGGGTGCCTGTACCCAATGCGGCGGGTGTGGACTGCGGGAATCCATAAACCGGCGGAGCCTGAACGGGCCTGCAAAGGCATGATCCCGAAAAGCGGAAACAGGTTTTCGGAAGATCGTGCTGAAGAAGATTCAAACATAAGAAATGAGAGGGAGACGCCTATGTCCAAGACCATGAAGGTGAGCCGCAGAGCACTGCTGTCCGGCGCCGCGGGCGCCGCGACGCTTGCTGTAACGCCCCGCCTGTTCAGCCCGGCGATCGCGCAGAATGCGCCGCTGAAAGTCGGTCTGATGCTGCCCTATACCGGCACATTCGCGAAGCTCGGCCAGTTCATCGATAACGGCTTCGAGCTTTACTACCAGCAGAAGGGCCTCAAGCTCGGCGGACGCGAGGTCCAGTTCATCAAGGTGGACGATGAATCCAAGCCGGAAGCTGCCACCGACAACATGAACCGCCTGGTCGGACGCGAGAAGGTCGATGTCGTGGTCGGCACGGTGCATTCCGGCGTCGCCATGGCGATGGTCAAGGTCGCCCGCGACACCAAGACGATGCTTATCATTCCGAATGCGGGCGCCAATGACGCCACCGGCGCGCTGTGTTCGCCGAACGTGTTCCGCACCTCGTTCTCGAACTGGCAGTCGACCTATCCCGCCGGCAAGGTGATGTTCGACGCCGGCATCAAGAACGTCGTCACCATCACCTGGCGCTACACTGCCGGCGCGGAAATGATCAGCGCGTTCTCGGAGAATTTCACCAAGTCAGGCGGCAAGATCGTCGAGGATCTGACACTGCCGTTCCCCGAGGTCGAATTCCAGGCGCTGATCACCCGCATCGCCACTTTGAAGCCCGACGCAGTGTTCTCGTTCTTTGCCGGCGGCGGCGCTGTGAAATTCGTCAAGGACTATGCGGCGGCGGGCCTCAACAAGA